>Ga0308157_10000178_pt1 | contig 262915 bp, 247 predicted proteins | sample PhyBR1_FD_201035 | JGI IMG/M metagenome (GOLD analysis project Ga0308157, IMG submission 201035) | Phyllosphere microbial communities from UC Gill Tract Community Farm, Albany, California, United States - DLSLB.R1 | ecosystem: Host-associated > Plants > Phyllosphere > Unclassified | place... | reverse complement strand
AGCACCAGGTCCTTGGGATGCGAGGCGCCGCGCAGGAAGGAGAAGTTGCTGGCCGTCGCCAGTTCGGCGTAGGCGCCGCAAGGGTCGAGCCTCCTCATGCGAACAGGCCGTGGATGAACCAGCGCGGCTCGGGTGTTTCGCCATAGAGGCCCTGGCGGAACAGCCAGAAGCGACGACCGTCCCGGTCCTCGACCCGGTAGTAGTCGCGGGTGCGCTGGTTCGGCGCGCGCCACCATTCGCCGCTGATCCGCTCGGGCCCTTCGGCGCGCGTCACCTCGTGCAGGACGCGGCGCCAGCGGAACTTCAAGGGATAGCCGTCGGGCACCTTGGCCAGGGTTTCGACCGGCTGGGGCGGGTCGAACATCTGCAGGGGCCGCAGGGGCGGATCGTCGGGATCGAGGTCGGGCCAGGCTTCGCCGTTGGGGCGCATCGAGGCAGGGACCAGTCGCGCGGCGCGTTCGGGGATGTGCGAGGCGAAGGGCTCGAAGCGCAGCACCGCCTCTGGTCCCAGGCGCGCCGTCAGTCGGTCGATCAGACGGCTGAAGGCCTCTTCGCCAGGCATCTCGCGCTCCAGCCCCTGCTGAGTAGGCGACAGGATCTGGGTCCAGGGCACGGACATCCGCATCTGGTCGAAGCCGAAGCCGGGGTCCAGCGGGTTAGACAGGGCCGCCATCCGCTCGCGGAACAGCCGCAGGACAGCGGGCGCGTCGCGGGTCGGGCGACCGGTGCGGACGACGACGCGACGCACCTCGCCATCGGCGCGATAGAATCCGGCCTCAAAGGCGCGGCCGCCCTGACCGGCCTGATCCAGCCGGTCCATGGTCTCGACCAGCAGGTCGGTCAGAACACGCTCGATGTCCTCGGGCGCCGAGACGGGCTCGAAGAAGACGCGGTCCAAGACCACGGGGGCGGGCGGGCGATGCGGGGTGATGCGCACGTCCTCGTCGCCGAGAACCCGCGCCAGCCGCGCGGGAAAGTCGGCGCCAAAACGGGCGGCCAGAGGTGCGCGCGGGCGATCGTCCAGATCGGCCAGACGTTTCAGACCGGCCCGACGCAGGGCCTGCTCCTCCTTGTCCGACAGCTCCAGCGCCGCAACCGGCAAGGCGCGGGCGGCGGCGCGGTCCTGGCCCGGTGCGAACAAGCCGCCGGGACCGAAGCGGGTCAGGGCGCGGGCGACCTGGGGCGTTGCGGCCAGAGTGCTGCGGGTCTGAAGCCCAGCGCGTTCAGTGCGGGTCTGGACGGTCTGGATCAGGCCCACCTCGCCGCCGAACAGATGGGCGCAGCCGGTCACGTCCAGCATCAGGCCGTGCGGCGGGTCGAGCGCGATCATGGGGGTGAAGCGGCCGAAATCCTCCAGAACCTGCGCCAGCAGGGCGTCGTCGGCGTCAGGGCGGTGGGCGACGGTGCGCAGGGCGGGCGTCCGCGCCCGCGCGTCGGCCAGGGTCAGACCCGATGTCAGTCCTGCCTGCGCCGCCGTGGGATCGACGGCGGCCAGCCGCAGCGCGCCTTTGACCTTTTCGACCAGAACGACGGGCGGGGCGCCATCAGGCGGCGCGTCTCTCTCCTGACGCCGCAGCCGGTCGCTGGGCAGCCAGGGGAACCAGACCGCCAGATAGCGGCGCGGGCGGGCGGAAGGTTCGCTGTTCACGATCCCACTCCATGATCCAGGCTCCGGTCGCCCCGCCGCCGCGCCGCCGCAGCAGGGTCGCGAAAAAAGACGGGCGGCCCGGCGCTCCGCCTTCCAGAGGTTCGGAGGCGCAGGCATCGATAGACCAACGGGTCTCGGCTGCGCTGGGGCAGGGGGCGGCGCCCGTTCGCGCCAGGAACAGCGTCGCGCCGCCGGTCTCGGCCGCCAGAGCCAGTCGTCGGCTAGCCGTCAGGCTAAAGGCCTTGGCCTCGCCCCAGGCGCTCAGCAGCACGGCGCCGACGGCAGGACTGCGCAGGGCTTCTTCGCCCACGGCCAGCAGGGTCTGTACGTCGCGCGCCCGCACCAGCAGCAGGTCGCGCGGCGACAGGCCCATTTCGTGTAGGCCGGACCCGTGCGGTCGCCCGGCTTCCTGTCCTATCATCTCATGCAGGCCCCAGACGATCGGTCGTCCCGCCGCCGCCTGCAGCGCCAGCCCCAAGCCAAAGGCGTTGACCGCCACGGCGTCGGCGGGGGCGGCGGCGTAGAGGTCGTGCACAACCCCTGTGGCCAGCGGCGCGAAGATGTCGTCGTCTCCTTCACGCGCGACCGTCTCGACGCGACGGGCGCCGGATCGATCCAGCATCTCCAGCCGAGTTTTCAGCGCCGTCAACGCCTCAGGTTGTGAGCAAATGTTCTTCATTTGTTCTGTATGCGCTCTTGGCCCCGGGGGGTGTCAAGCGGAGCGGGATCGGTCGCTTATAAAATCCTCGTCCGGGCCTTTAGATTCTGTGCAGGTCCAGCTTCATCCCGGCGACGATCAAACAGGCGTTATCGGCGATGGCGGCGATCCGTTGGTTCAACCGTCCGGCCTCGTCACGGAAGCGGCGGCCCAGGGCGTTGTCGGGCACCAGGGACCAGCCGACCTCATTGCTGACGACCCAAAGGCTGGCGGGGCAGGCGGCCAGCGCGGCCGTCAGATCATCGACGGCGGCGGGCAGGTCGTGATCCGCCAGCATCTGATTGCTGAGCCACAGGGTCAGGCAGTCAACCACCGCGACATCCTTGGCGCCCAAGCCTCGCACGGCAGCGGCCAGATTCAGCGGCGCTTCCAACGTGCGCCAACCCTCGCCGCGTTCGTCCCGGTGGCGGGCGATGCGGTCACGCATTTCGTCGTCGAAGGCCTCGGCGGTGGCGATCATCAGGGGGAAGCGACCGGTTTCCGCCGCCGCCTGTTCGGCCTGTTTCTGGGCGTAGGCGCTCTTGCCCGAGCGGGCGCCGCCGAGGATCAGGGTCAGGCTCATGAAACGTCTCCGGTTGACCTCTGGGGCGCGCGGTCCTACTGCCACGGTCGCGTCAGGTTCCCCGAAAGGGGATCAAAAGGGAACGGAGTGTGAAACTCCGGCTGTTCCCGCAACTGTAAGCGGCTAGCCCGCGCGTCATACGCCACTGGCGGTCCGGAAGGCCACGGCCTGAACGACTACTGGGAAGGCGACGCGCACCGGCCTTGATCCGCGAGCCAGGAGACCTGCCTGTCGCCGTCGTTCTCCGCGCGGTCGGGATGTGCCGAGCGGTCGAGGCAACTCGTGTGACGACAGTCGTAAACCAGCCGCGTCAGCGGCCGCTTTCGCTCATCCGGGCGAAGGCTGGTCCGGCGCGGCGTCGTCATATGGAGACCCGGAATGAACCGGACCGCATTCGCTACCCTGGCCGCCGCCAGTCTTCTGGCCGCCGCCCCGGCCTTCGCCGCCGAAGTTACCGACCAGCAGGCCGCCGCGCCTGACGTGGCTGGTCGCGCCGGCGCCACCGCCGTCGCCGACGTCATTGTCACCGCCAACCGTTCGGCCCAGCCGATCGAGCGCGTCGGCGCCTCGGTCACCGTTCTGACCCAGGCCGCCATCGAGGCGCGCCAGACCCCGGCCGTGGCCGAGCTTTTGGCCCAGACGCCGGGCGTCAGCTTCACCCGCAACGGCGGCGTCGGCACCTCGACGGGCGTCAACATTCGCGGCGCCGAGAGCCAGCACACCGTCGTCCTGATCGACGGGGTCAAGCTGAACGATCCGTCTTCGACCCAGGGCGGCTTCAACTTCGGCAATCTGCTGGTCGGCGACACGGCGCGCATCGAGGTGCTGCGCGGCGCCCAGTCGACCCTGTGGGGCAGCCAGGCCATTGGCGGCGTGGTCAACATCGTCACCGCTGAGCCGACCGAAGCCCTGCAAGGCAGCCTCGACGCCGAGGCCGGGGCGCGCGGCACGACCTATTTCCGCGGCGGCGTCGGTGGCGCCAATGAGCGCCTGAGCTGGCGTCTGGCGGCCAGCCGCTATGACACCGACGGCTTCTCGGCCTTTGCCAAGGGGACCGAGGACGACGGCTACACCAACACCGGCCTGTCGGGTCGCCTGAACGTCAAGGTGACGGACGCTGTTTCTCTGGATCTGCGCTCGGTCTGGTCCAGCGGTCGCAATGATTTCGACGCTTTCAACGGCGACAGCCGCGAATACGGCAAGACCCAGGAGTTGGTCGCCTACGCCGGCCTGAACTTCGACCTGCTGGACGGCCGGTTCCGCAACCGCATCGGCTACGCCCACACCGACACCGATCGCCGCAACTTCAACCCGGACAACAAGGTCCAGACCCTGACCTTCGACGCTGAGGGCCAGAACCGTCGCTGGGAATATCAGGGCGCCTTCGCCGTCACCGAGGCGCTGAACGCGACCTTTGGCCTGGAGCACGAGAAGTCGGAGATGAAGACCCGCTCGCCCGGCGATTGGAACCCGAACCCGGCGTTCGGTCGCGGCGAGGCCGAGCTGAACAGCGCCTATGGCCAGGTGCAGTGGACGGTGCTGGATGGCCTGACCCTGACCGGCGGTCTGCGCTATGACGACCACGCCCAGTATGGCGACAACCTGCTGGGCCAGGTCGCGGCGGCCTGGGCCCTGAACGAGGGCGATACGGTGGTGCGCGCCAGCTGGGGTCAGGGCTTCCGCGCGCCGGGCCTGTATGAGCTGTACAGCGAGTACGGCAATCTGACGCTGCAGCCAGAAGAGTTCGACAGCTGGGAAGTCGGCGTCGAGCAGCGCCTGTTCGACCGTGCTGTCGTCTCGGCGACCTACTTCAACCGCCAAGCGGACAATGAGATCCGCTACAACGGCTGCTCGACGCCCTCGACGGACCCGCTGTGCACCGTCAACGGTGCGGGCCGCTGGGGCTATTACCGCAACGTCCAGAAGACCGAGGCGCAAGGCGTCGAACTGGTCGGTCGCGTGGACGTGACGGAGCGCCTGAACGTCAGCGCCAACTATACCTGGACCGACGCCAAGAGCGCCTCGGGCGCCACGGACGGCAAGCGTCTGACGCGCCGTCCCGAGCACATGGCCAACCTAGCCGCTGACTACGCCTTCGCCTTTGGCCTGAAGACGGGCGTGGCGGTGCGTTACGTGGGTGAGACGTTCAATAACGACGCCAATACCGTTGTCGTCGGCGAATACACCCTGGTCGATATTCGCGCCTCCTATCCGATCAATGACAACCTGGAAGTCTATGGTCGGGTCGAAAACGCGTTCGACGAGGAGTATCAGACGGTCCTGAACTACGGAACGGCTGGTCGTGGCGTGTTCGGCGGCGTTCGCATCAGGTTCTGATCTGATGCAGGACGCCGCGTTTCTGACGACGGCGACCCGACACGGCGGCGGTCTGCTGAAGGCCGCCGCCGCCTGTCCCCACGCGCCGCGACCCTGGCTGGACCTGTCCACCGGCATCAACCCCGAGCCGTGGCGCGGGCCGCGTGCAGCGGAGGCGGAACTGAACCGTCTGCCCGATCCCGACGCGCTGGTCGCGTTGGAAGCGGTCGCGGCGTCCGCGTTCGGTTGTGCGCCGGATCGGACGGCGGCGACCGCCGGGGCCGAGGCGGCGATCCGTCTTCTGCCCATGTTGCTGGGCGTGCGCTCGGTCGAGATCGTCGGTCCGACCTATGGTGCTCACGCCGAGGCCTGGCGGACAGCGGGCGTGGCGACGCGCCTGATCGCGCCCGATCAGGCGGCGGCATCGCAAGCCGGGGTGCTGGTCATCGTCAATCCGAATAATCCCGACGGCCGCCTGACCCGGCGGGCCGACCTGATCGCCATGGCGCGTGCGCGCTCGGCGGCGGGGCGATGGCTGGTGGTGGACGAGTCCTTCATCGAATGCGCGCCCGGCGACAGCGTGTCGGACGTGGCCGAGCCGGGACTGATCGTCCTGCGCTCGTTCGGCAAGTTCTATGGGCTGGCCGGGGTGAGGCTGGGCTTCATGCTGGCGGCGCCGGATCTGGTGCTGCGGCTGCGCGCCCTGCTGGGAGACTGGCCGGTTGGCGCCGACGCCCTGATCATGGGGCGCGCGGCCTACGCCGATCTGAACTGGCGCACGCGGACCGAACGGGCTCTGGTAGAGCGCGCGGAACGGCTCGACGATCTGCTGGCGGGCTCGGGGTTCCAGATCGTCGGCGGGACAAGCCTGTTTCGCATGATGCGCTCGCCTCACGCCGCGCGCTGGTTCCAGCATCTGTGCGAAGCCGGCATTCTGACTCGACCCTTCGACCATACGCCCGACGCTCTGCGTTTCGGCGTGCCGACCGAGCGCGACTTCCCGCGTCTGCAACACGCGCTGGAGACCTTCGCATGAGCGCGACGCGGCGAGGAACCTTGATAGGCGTCGGGGCCGTGCTCATCGCCGCTCCGGCGGTGGCGAAGGCCGCGCCGCGCCGCGTGGTGTCGCTGAACGCCTGTCTCGACGCCATCCTGGTCCATGTCGCCGACCGGGGGCAGATCGCGGCCCTTAGCCACTATGCGCGCGAACCGGTCGGCTCGACCATTTCCGAGGTGGCGAAGACCCTGCCTTTCACCTGGGAGACGGCCGAGGAAGTCATCGCCTTGCGCCCCGATCTGGTGCTGACCAGCCGTCATAGCGCCCTGGCCACCCGCAATGCCCTGGGCCGCATGAACATCCCGACGGAGCTGTTCTCTGTGCCCGACAGCGTGGGGCGCAGCCTGGACCAGGTGCGCGAGGTCGCCCGTCTGGTGGGGCGCCCGGCGCGGGGCGAAGCCCTGATCGCTCGCATCGAGGAGGCCATCGCCGAGGCGGCCCCGCCGGCGGGATCACAACCGCTGAAAGCCCTGATTTATCAGCCCAACGGCTTCGCCGCCGGGCGCGGCACCTTGATGGATGAGATGATGACCCGGGCGGGATTTGAGAATGTCGCCGGGCGATACGGCCTCGGCAAGTGGGGCAATGTCCCGGTCGAGCGCCTGCTGGCTGATCCGCCTCAGGTCCTGCTCAGCGGCACTCCCGCCTTGGGCTCGCGCACTTGGGCCGATCGGGTGATGGGTCACCCGGCGCTGGCCTCGCTGTCCGATCGAATGGTGCAGGCGCGGCTGGACGAGAAACTGCTCTATTGCGGCGGCCCGGTGTTGATCCAGACCGCCGCCGCCCTGGCTCGGGCGCGCCGCACGGCGCTGGAGGCCCTGACATGACCCTGCCACGTCCCCTGGTGATGATCGGGCTCCTGTTCCTGATCGCCGCCCTGTCCGTCGCCAGCATGAGCGCGGGCCGGGTCTGGATTCCGTGGAGCGACTGGGCGAGCCAGAAAGGCGATCCGGCTTGGGCCATCCTGTTCGAGTTGCGCCTGCCGCGCACAGTGTTGGCCCTGATGGTCGGGGCGGTGCTGGGCCTGACTGGGGCGGCGCTGCAAGGCTATACGCGTAATCCGCTGGCCGATCCGGGCATGCTGGGCGTCTCGACCATGGCGGCCCTGGGGGCGGTGCTGACCTTCTATCTGGGCGCGGCGGCGAGCGCGCCCTGGGTGTTGCCGGTCGCGGCCATGATCGGGGCGGGGATCGGCGTCCTACTGTTGCTGGCCCTGGCGGGGGCGACCAGCAGCGTCGTCACCTTCATCCTGGCCGGGGTGGTGATCCAGACCATGGCCGGAGCCGGGGTGGCGCTGGCGCTGAACCTGGCCCCCAATCCCTGGGCCGTGAACGAGATCGTCAACTGGCTGATGGGATCGCTGGCCGACCGCAGCGTGGTCGAGCTGAGGCTGGCCGCGCCGGGGATGATCCTGGGCTGCCTGCTGCTGGTGACGCAAGGAAGGACGCTGGACGCCTTGACCCTGGGCGAGGCGGGGGCGCGGTCCCTGGGCGTGCGGCTGGATGCCGGACGTCTGATGTTGGCGCTGGGCGCGGCCTTGGCGGTCGGGTCGGCGGTGGCGGTGACGGGGTCGATCGGCTTCGTCGGCCTGATCGTGCCGCATCTGCTGCGGCCCCTGATCGGCGCCCGACCCAGCGGCCTGCTGCTGCCCTCGGCCCTGGGCGGGGCGGCGTTGACGCTGGCGGCGGACATCCTGGTGCGGCTGACGCCCGCCTCGACCGAGATCAAGCTGGGCGTGGCGATGGCGGCCCTGGGCGGCCCCTTCTTCCTGGCCCTGTTGATCGGCATGAGAAGGAAGCTGGCATGAGCCTTCTGAGCGCGAAGACCCTGTCCGTCCGTCTCGGCGACAAGGCGGTGTTGGACGGCGTCGGCGCGACCTTTGCGCCGGGTCTGGTGACGGCGGTGGTCGGGCCGAACGGGGCGGGCAAGTCGACCCTGCTGGACTGTCTGGCGGCCCTGAGAAAGCCCGACACTGGGCAGGTGACGTTGGACGGGCGCGCCCTGCACGCTCTGCCGCCACGCGAGCGAGCGCGTCGGATCGCCTACCTGCCCCAAAACGCCGAGATCGCCTGGGCGGTGGACGGCCGCACCTTCATCGGCCTGGGCCGCACCCCCTATGTCGGGGCCTGGGGGCTGACGACCGAGGACCGGGCGGCGGTGGCGCACGCCATGGCGGTGACGGGCGTGGAAGACTTTGCCGATCGCGTCGTATCTACCCTGTCGGGCGGCGAGCGGGCACGGGTGCTGATCGCGCGGGCGCTGGCGGGCGATCCGCAATGGCTGTTGGCCGATGAGCCTCTGGCGGGGCTGGACCCGGGCCATGTGCTGGATGCTTGCGACCTGTTCCGGCGGCTGGCGGATGAAGAGGGGCGGGGCGTCGTCCTGACCCTGCACGATCTCGACGCGGCCCTGCGCGTGGCGGATCGGGTGATCGTTCTGACCGAGGGGCGGGTGCTGGCCGACGCCGCCCCGGTCGATGCCCTGTCGCCCGCCGTGCTGAAGGCGGCTTACGGTGTTGAAGCGCGGACGCTGGAGGGCGCGCGCGGCCCGGTGCTGGAGATGGTCGGTCGTGCCCGCTAGCGTCGCGACGCCCTGGATCGTCGCCGGGGCCCTGCTGGTTGAGGGGGCGATTGGTTGGCCGCGTCGTCTGAGCCATCCGGTCGTCTGGATCGGTGGTCTGATCGCGAGGCTGGAACGGCGTTGGAACCGCCCGGAACAATCGGCGAAGACTCGGCGCGCACAGGGTGTTCTGACTGTCCTGATCTTGCTCGGCGTGGCAGGCGGCGCGGGGTGGGGCATTGAGCGTCTGGCCGCCGCGGCGCCCTTCTGGCCGGGGTTGGCGCTGCTGTTGATCTGGGGCGCGACGGGCCTGGCGGCGCGCAGCCTGTTCGAGCACGTCCGCGCCGTTTCTCGTCCTCTGACGGCGGGCGACCTGCCGGCTGCGCGTTGCGCCGTTGGCATGATCGTCGGCCGCGATGTCGAGGCGATGGACGAGGGCGAGGTCGCGACTGCCGCTCTGGAGAGCCTGGCTGAGAGTTTCTGCGACGGGGTGGTGGCGCCGGCCTTCTGGTTCGTGGTCGGCGGCCTGCCGGGGCTGTTCGCCTACAAGGCCGTCAACACCGCCGACAGCATGATCGGCCACATGGAGCCGCGCTGGCGGGCCTTCGGATGGGCGGCGGCGCGAACTGATGATGCCATGAACTGGATCCCGGCCCGGATCGCGGGGGCGTTGATCGCGCTCGGCGGTTGGCAGGGCTGGCGGATCATGTGGCGCGATGCGCGCAAGCATGCCTCGCCCAACGCCGGATGGACCGAAGCCGCCATGGCTGGTGCGCTTCGGGTTCGGCTGGGCGGTCCGGTTCGCTATGAGGGCGTCATGACCTACCGACCTGACTTCGGCGATTGGGCGCGGCCCCGCGCGCATGATCTGCAACGAGGTCTGCGCGTCTATGGCGTCGCGTGCGCTGTGCTTTTGATTTCGCTGATCGCAGGAGGCTTCGCATGGCCGCGTTGATGATACAGGGGTGCGGCTCCGATGTCGGAAAGTCGGTTCTGGTCGCGGGGCTGTGCCGATTGTTCGCAAATCGCGGTCTGACGGTCCGGCCGTTCAAGCCGCAGAACATGTCCAACAACGCCGCCGTCACGGCTCCAGACGCCGAGGGGCGCGTCGGCGAAATCGGTCGAGCTCAGGCGCTTCAGGCCCTGGCCTGCCGCACGCCGCCGACGGTGGACATGAACCCGGTCTTGCTGAAACCGCAGAGCGATACGGGCGCTCAATTGGTCGTGCGCGGGCGGGTCGAGGGCGTGTGGCAGGCGGCGGGCTATCAGGACCGCAAGGCTGCGCTTCTGGACGTGGTTCTGGACAGCTTCCGGCGTCTTCAGGCCGAGGCTGATCTGGTGATCGTCGAGGGGGCGGGCAGTCCGGCCGAGGTCAATCTGCGCGCCGGCGACATCGCCAACATGGGCTTTGCGCGAGCCGCCGACGTGCCGGTGATCCTGGTTGGCGACATTGATCGGGGCCATGTGATCGCCGCCCTGGTTGGCGCCCGCGCCGTGCTGGACCTGGCGGATGGCGAAATGATCAAAGGATTTTTGATCAACAAGTTCCGGGGCGATCCTGAGCTATTTGATCAGGGGCGTGCCGAGATCGTGAGGCGCACCGGGTGGGCCAACCTGGGGATGGCGCCGTGGCTGGCCGACGCTCGCGCCTTGCCGGCCGAAGATGCGGTGGTGCTGGACCATGCGATGGCGCCGGGAGCGGGCCGGCGTGTCCGCATTGCCGTGCCCATGCTGTCGAGGATTGCCAATTTCGACGACTTCGACCCGTTGAGACATGAACAGAGCGTGGATTTTGGCTTCGTTCCGCCGGGACAAGCCCTGCCGGGCGACGCGGATCTGATCATTCTACCGGGCACCAAGGCGACGCTGGCGGATCTGGCCTTTCTGCGGGCGCAGGGCTGGGACGTGGACATCAATGCTCATGTGCGGCGCGGCGGGCGGGTGCTGGGCGTGTGCGGCGGCTATCAGATGCTGGGCCGGACGATCAGCGACCCCGACGGCGTCGAGGGCGTTGCGGGCTCGGCGCCGGGGCTTGGGCTGTTAGACGTCGAGACCGTGCTGGCCGGGGACAAGACCTTGCGACGCGTCGAAGGACAGTTGGCGTCCTCGGGCGGCGCCTTCGACGGGTATGAAATCCATATCGGCCGCACTGATGGTCCCGATACCGCTTGTCCGGTCGCTCGTATTGACGATCAGCCGCATGGCGCGACTTCGGCGGACGGCCGGATCGCGGGTCTCTATGTCCATGGCCTGTTCGACCGGCCAGAAGCGCGTGCGGCCCTGTTGGCCGAACTGGGAGCGGTGTCGGACGGCGTGGATCAAACTGGTCGCGTCGATCAGGCCTTGGATCGTATCGCCGCCGTTCTGGAAATCCACTTTGACATCGCGGCGCTGAGCCGGATCGCAGGCCTGACATGAGTGTTTTGACCGACCTTCTGACCGTGCCTGCTCTGGATGGGGCATGGCAAGGCGCGCTGAAACAGGCGCTGGACGGCAAGGCCAAGCCTCCAGGCGCGCTGGGTCGGGTCGAGGAACTGGCGCTGAGGCTGGGCCTGATCCAGGGACAGTTGCGTCCTTCGGCGGCGCGACCTGTGCTCCTGGTTTTCGCTGGGGATCATGGCCTGACGCGCTCAGGCGTGGCGGCCTTTCCATCGGGCGTGACCGTGGCCATGGTGGACACGCTTCTGGCGGGCAAGGCCAGCGCCAACGCCTTTGCGCGCGTGACCGGCGTTGAGGTGCGTGTGATCGATGCGGGCGTGGCGGCGGACCTATCGGATCGGACGGGTCTGGTTCACGCCAAGATCGCGCCGGGCACAAAGGACGCGTCGTTGGAACCGGCCATGACGTCTGCTCAGGCTGAGGCTGCGCTCGCGGCAGGGGCGCGGGTGGCTGCAGACGCCATCGCCGACGGCGCCGATCTGATCGCCCTTGGCGAAATGGGTATAGGCAACAGCGCTGCGGCCGCCTTGCTGATGCACCGACTGGCGCCAGCGCCGCTGGACGACTGCGTCGGGCAGGGCGCGGGCCACTCACTGGAAGGCATGGCGAGGAAGCGTGCGGTCCTGGCAAGGGCCGCGGCGCGATCGGACGCCAAGGAGCCGCTCGAGGTTCTGACCCAGTTCGGCGGGTTCGAGATCGCCATGATGGCTGGCGCGCTGCTCGGGGCGGCGAGAGGGCGTGTGCCGGTGATGGTGGACGGTTTCATCGGCTCGGCGGCGGCTCTGCTGGCGGTGCGCATGGCGCCAAATGCGCGCGATTATTGCCTGTTCGCTCACGCCTCGGCCGAGGCGGGGCATCGGTTGATGCTGGAGGCCCTGGACGCCCAACCTCTGCTGCACCTGGACATGCGGCTGGGCGAGGGGACCGGCGCGCTTCTGGCTGTGCCTCTGGTCCGGGCCGCCTGCGCCCTTCTGGCCGAGGTGGCCGAACTGGCCGACGTCTTGGAGGCGGCGGGTTGATCCGGCGTGAGGCGCGCCTGTTTGTTTGTGCGGTGCAGTTCCTGACGCGAATTCCGACGCCGCAACTCGCCGGTTTTCAACTGGAATGGATACAGCAGAGCGCGCGCTACTATCCCTTGGTGGGCCAGATCGTCGGCGGGGCGTCGGCCCTGGTCCTCTATGGCGCTGCCCATATCTGGAGCCCATGGATCGCGGCGATTCTGGCGATGGCCGTCGGGGTCGTCTTGACGGGCGGCTTCCATGAGGATGGCCTAGCCGATACGGCGGACGGGTTGGGCGGGGGGCTGACCCGCGAGCGGCGGCTGGAGATCATGAAGGACAGCCGGCTGGGCTCCTACGGCGCGCTGGCGCTGGGGCTGGTCTTGGCGCTGCGGGTGGCGGCCATGGCCATGCTGGTGCAGTTCTCGCCCTTTTTTGCGGCCATCGCATTATTGGCCGCGCATGGTCTGGGACGCGCGGCGGCGGTGGGGGCGATGACGGTCATGCCCTACGGCGGCGACCCCGGCATGGCCAAGGAGGGCAGGCCGGACCGGGCCTCGCTGTTGGGCCTGACCGTGGCGGTCCTGATCGCTCTGTGGCCCCTGGTCTTCTTCTCGCCGGCTACGGGAGCTGCCGGCTTGGCCCTGGGCCTAGTGTTTGGCGTGGTTCCAGCCTGGCTGGCGTGGCGCCTGATCGGCGGGCGCACGGGGGACGTGCTGGGCGCGGTGGAGCAGGCATTTGAGGTCGGCTTCCTTCTGGCCGTCGCCGGGTTGGCGGCTGCAGGATGAAGCTGATCGTCGCGCCTCTGCACGAGGTCGCCGGGCTGGCGGCTCGGCATCAGCCGTCGCATCTGATCAGCCTGGCCTCGCCAGGCCACGTCGATGCGACGCTGACAGATGCTTCGCCGCACCGACTGGACCTCAGGTTCAATGACATCGCCGAGTCACGCGCCGGGCTGACGCCGCCGACCGAGGCGGATGTCGCCGCGTTGCTGGCCTTTGCCGCAAGCTGGGACGGGGCGAGGCCCCTGCTGATCCATTGCTGGGCGGGGGTCAGCCGCTCCACGGCGACGGCCTATGTCATCGCCTGCGCTCGCTCAGAACCGGGCAAGGAGGCGGCGTGGGCCGAGCGCCTGCGCGCCGCCGCCCCGACCGCCACGCCGAACCCTCTGATCGTGAGCCTAGCCGACCGCCTGTTGGTGCGCGACGGGGTCATGAACCGCGCCATCGCCGCCATCGGGCGGGGCGCGGAGACTGCCTGGGGAGAGGCCTTCGAACTCGACCTGTCGTCCCAAGGAGCCGCATCCCTATGACCGAAGCCGATCTGAACGCCCGCCACGCCGAGAAGATGAAGAAGGTTCAGGCCGCCCGCGCCCGGATGATGGCGAGCAAGACGGTCGAGCGCGGTCTGGTGATCGTCCACATCGGGACCGGCAAGGGCAAGTCGACGGCGGCCATGGGCATGGTCTGCCGCATGATCGGCCACGGCATGAAGGCGTCGATCATCCAGTTCATCAAGGGGGCGATGGAGACGGGCGAACAGAACCTGTTCGACGCCTTTCCCGATCTGGTCGAGATGCGGCCCATGGGCGAGGGCTTCACCTGGGACACACAGGATCGAGCCGCAGACATCGCCAACGTCCGCCGCGCGTGGGAGGCGGCCAAGGCGCGGATCATGGACCCGGACTGGAAGATGGTCGTTTGTGACGAGCTGAACATCGCCTTGCGCTACGACTACCTGCCGGTGGAAGAGGTGCTGGCCGTTCTCGCCGCTCGCCCGGCCGACACCCATGTTGTCATCACCGGCCGCAACGCCCCCGACGCCCTGATCGAGGCGGCGGATCTGGTCACCGACATGCAGATGGTGAAGCATCCCTTCCGTAGCGGGGTGAAGGCGCAGGCCGGGGTCGAGTTCTGATGACGGCGCGTCTGGTCGTCTGCACGACCTGTCGTTTCTCGGCCGATGCGCCGACTGACGCCGCCGGTCTATCCGGAGGGCTCCGCCTGCTGGATGTCGTCTCAGCGGCTGTGGAGGGCGTCGATGAACTGCGCGTCGAGGAGCAGGCCTGTCTGTGGGCGTGCGTCAGTCATTGCGCCGTCTATCTGGCCGAAGCGGGCAAGCCGGGCTATCTGGCCGGGCGTTTCGCGCCGACGCAGGAAGCGGCGCAGGCCGTGATCGCCTTCGCTCGCCTCTACGCCGCCAGCCCAAACGGCGCGGTGGCCTATCGTGACTGGCCCGAGGGCATGAAGGGCCACTTCATCGCGCGTCTGCCGCCAGACCGGCTTGAAACCTAACTCCGTTCAGCGACCTTGGCGGCGTCCCACAGGGCGTCCATTTCGGCCAGATCGGACTGTTCGGGCGTGCGGCCGTCCTTGGCTAGTTCGGCTTCGATGAAGCCGAAGCGGCGGATGAACTTGGCGTTGGCGACGCGCAGGGCGTCTTCGGGTTCGACCTCCAGCTTGCGGGCCAGATTGGCGACCACGAACAGCAGGTCGCCCAATTCCTCGCGCGCCTTGTCCTTGTCGCCGGCGGCGATCTCGACGCGCAGTTCCTCGACCTCTTCGGCCAGCTTGTCGAAGACCTCGTCGGTCGAGGGCCAGTCGAAGCCGACGCGACCGGCGCGCTTGGTTAGCTTGGCCGCCCGGGTCAGGGCGGGCAGGCCGACCGGGACGTCGTCCAGCACGCCGTGCTGTTCCTTGGCCTGACGCTCGGCGGCCTTGATGTCCTCCCAGCGCGCCTTCTGGGCCGAGCCGCTGGGCTTGGCGGCTTCCTCGCCGAAGACGTGCGGATGGCGACGGACCAGCTTGTCGGCCATGGCGTCGGCCACGTCGTCAAAGGCGAAGTGCCCGGCCTCCTCGGCCATGCGCGCGTGGAAGACCACCTGAAACAGCAGGTCGCCGAGCTCGACCTTCAGCTCCTCCATGTCGGCGCGCTCGATGGCGTCGGCGACCTCGTAGGCCTCCTCGATCGTATAGGGGGCGATGGTCGCGAAGGTCTGCTCGACGTCCCAGGGACAACCGCCGTTCGGATCGCGTAGGCGAACCATGATCTCTTTCAGGCGGTCGACGGAGTGGGTCATTCAGGCGGTCCCGGCGTCGCGGGCAGCCAGGGCCTCGCGGATTTCATCATGGCGCTGGGGCGTCAGGGGATAGCCCTTCAACACCCAGGCGGTCGCTGCCAATAGCAGGCCGGGCAGGGCGATGAACATGACCTGCAACATCAGCAGGGAGAAGTCGCTGTTGCCCTCTGGCCCCGGCAGGGCCTTGAAGCCGAACCAGGGCAGGATGGCGTAGGGGGCGATGGCGAAGACGTGGCCCAGTTTGGTCGTGGCCGACAGGATGGAGAACATCAGGCCGGTGCGGTCCACGCCCGTCTCCAGTCGCACCTCGTCGCCCGCATCCGCCATCATGGCGCGCAGCAGGAAGAGGCCCGCCGCATAGGGCAGGCCGGCGATGAACATGGCCGTCGCCGTGAGGGCGAAGTTGCCGCCGGGAACAAGCGTCGCGCCGACATAGAAGACGGCGAAGATCAGGCTGGCGGCAGCCAAAGCCTTGTCCTTGCCGATCCTGGTGGCCAGCCAGGCCCAGATCGGCGCTCCAACCAGACCGGCCATGAAATAGATCAGCATGAACAGCGACGCCTGGGTGTGGTCGTAGCCCTTGATCTGGCCGAAGAAGAAGAACAGCAGCGACCCTGTGATGCCCGGCGCAATGCCCAGAAGCAGGTCGGCGATCAGCAGTTTGCGCACCGTCTTCATCTTGAACAGGGCCAGGTAGGCGCTGGGTCCGCCATGCGGGGCGGCGCCGGCGTTGACCGGCTCGGGCACCGCGAACATGGCCAGACCGATAGTCAGCGGCAGGGCGATGATGATGGCCCACCCCATGATCCGCACGCCGTCGGCGTAGTCGCCGATCCCAGACTTCACCACCACGGTCGGCAGGATCAGGATCAGGATGACCCCGATGATGTTGAACACCTGCCACCAGCCATAGACCCGGCTGCGCTGGTCATACTGGGGCGCCAGCACCGCGGCCCAGCCGAGCTGGCCCAGGGTGCCGATGGAGAAACCGAGGTAGAGGACCAGCAGCCAGGCGAACAGATAGGCCGGTCCCGCGCCCGGCTGGACCATGACAAACATCATCAGCGCCGACAGCATCAGGATCGGCGTCGAGATCGCCATCCACGGACGATAGCGGCCGAAAGCCGTCCTGGTCTTGTCCATGCCCCAGCCGATGAAGGGATCGAACAGGATGTCGATCACCCGCACCGCCATGAAGACGGCGGCGACCATGCCCATCTCCATCCCGACATGGGTGGCGTAGAACTCGGGCAGGGTGACAGGCAGGGCCACGCCGAAGGCCGCCAACGGCAGGCAAGGGCCGGAAAAAGCGGCCAGGACAGCGTTGGAGCGGCGGGGAGCGTCAGCGACGACAACAGATGACATCAGGCGTCCGGGCTTGGTCGGCCTGAGTCGGCCGCAGCTTCACCATGCCGGTTTTCCGCCGACAGGCGAAGTCGCCCTTGCGGTTCGCGGCAAGCTGGGGCCTGCTGGCCTCATGTCAGTACGATTTGCAATCCTCGCCGCGGCCTTTGCGGCGGTCATCGGCGGCGCCGGAGCGGCTCAGGCCCGAGATACCGCCGTAGCCGATGGCGGCGCCCAGATTTGCGACCGGCCGACCAGCGCTTGGGATGGCGCGGCCCAGGCCAACGGGATTTCGCTTTACACCTTGGAATGGTCGCCGTTTGGGGCGCCGGAATGGGGCTGGGAGACCTATTCCCCCCTGATCCAGCGCGAGATCGGCAGCCCCTGCGATCCGGCCTCGCCCGCCTTCGCCGAGGCCCTGGCTGGGTTTCAGGCGCGATACGGACTGACGGCGACAGGTCAGTTCGATCAACCGACCTTTCAGGTGTTTCGCGGCCTGTGGCAGGAGCGCCGGCCCTTCGTCATGGCGCGGGTGAGGGGCGAGTGCCCCGAGCCGCCGCCGATCAGCCTGCTGGGCTATCTGTCGCCGCAGGAGGAGCACGCCGAGCGCCTGACCCGTCTGCTGCGCCGCGACGTTCTGGACGCCTATCGCCGCATGGCCGCCGCCGCCCGCGCCGAGGTTCCGGCCATCGCCGCCGACCCAGAGCTCATGCAGATATTCTCAGGCTTCCGCGACCCGGAGGCCGACGCTGCAAGATGCGCCGCGCAGGGCAATTGCGACGGGGTGCGACGCGCCGTCTGTTCGCCGCACAGAACCGGCACGGCCATCGACATCCACGTCGGCCATGTCGCGGGGATGGGGGTGGATTCCACCGATCCGATGAGTCGTCGTCATATGGCGCAAGGACCGGCCTATCGCTGGCTGGTGACCAATGCTTCGCGCTTTGGCTTTACGCCTTATGTTTTCGAGCCTTGGCATTGGGAATGGACAGGCAATGATACGGCCGCTGGCGGACGGTGAGGCGGCGCTGGCGCGCGAGGTGTTCGGCGCGGCGCTGCGGCTGGATGACATCCGTTTTCTGGGATCGCCCTGGCCGTTCGACCGAGCCTTCGTGCCGGGTGCCTGGTTCGGGCGCGACTGGATCGTCTGGCCGAAGAAGACGCTGGAGCCGGACCTGTCGCGAGCGCCGCTGCGGACCCAGGCCGTTTTCATCCACGAACTGGTCCATGTCTGGCAGGCGCAGAACGGGCTGAACCTGCTGCTGAGCAAGCTAAGGGCGGGCGACGGTCCCGCCGCCTACGCCTATCCGCTGGACGACTTGTGCGACTGGACAGGGCTGAACATCGAGCAGCAGGCCATGGTGGTCGAACACCGCTTCATCCTGTCGCGCGGCGGGCGAGCTCCGGCCAGTCAGGCCTTCTACGACCGGGTCTGCCCGCTGGCGCAGCGGACCATGTAGGTCCACGCCTGACGGACGAGCCGTCAGGCGTGGCATAACGTCCGTGTCAGGCCGCCAGGTTTTCGTCGGCGGGGCCGAAGAACTCGTAGTGGATGCGATCAGCCGGCACGCCGGCGGCGGCAAGGTCCGACACCAGGGCGCGCAGGAAGGGTCGGGGACCGCACAGATAGTAGTCGGCGTCGTGGATCGGCGTCTGCTCGGCCAGCCAGGCGCCCGAGATCACGCCTTGGCGGTCGTGGCGCTCGGCGTCGTTCGCTGCAGCGGTTTCATAGAAAACCGTGCTGCGGGCCTTGGGATGGGCGGCGGTCAGGGCGCGAACATGCTCGCCCATGGCGTGGGAGGCCGCGTCGCGCGCGCCGTGGACATAGTGGACCTCGGCATCCAGTCTTTCAGCCACGATCGTCTCCAGCATGGAGACCATGGGGGTCAGACCGACGCCGCCGGACAGCAGGACGACGGGTCGTTGAGGCGCTTCGGGCAGGAAGAAGTCGCCGGCCGGGGCACCGACCTTCAACACCATGCCGACGCGGGCGTTGTCGTGCAGCCAGCCAGAGGCCAGCCCCTTGTCCTCGCGTTTGACTGAGATGCGATAGGTCTCGTCGTTCGGCGCGCTGGAGATGGAGTAGTTGCGCTTGACCGGGGCATGGCCGGGCACATCGAACCAGAAGGTCAGATACTGACCGGGGCGGTGGCGCAGAACCGGACCGCCGTCCTTGGGCTTGAGCACGAAGGAGGTGATGACCGAGCTTTCGGGACGAACCTCGACCACTTCAAAGGCGCGCCAGCCGTTCCAGCCGCCCTTGGCTGCCGCCAGGCTCTCATAGAGCGCTGCTTCCCGGGTGATCAGGATGTTGGCCAGGAACCAGTAGGCCTCGCCCCAGGCCGTCATGATCTCTTCGGTCGCCGCATCCCCCAGGACGTGGGCGATGGCGCCCAGCAGGGCGTTTCCGACATGGGGATAGTGCTCGGGCAGGATCTGCAGGCCGACATGCTTCTGGGCGATGCGTTCGACCGCTGCGGCCAGGGCGCCGAGGTTATCGATGTTGTTGGCATAGGCCAGGATGGCGCCGGTCAGAGCGCGCGGTTGCGAGCCGGTGTCGCCGTGGTGCGACTGATTGAACAGGTCGCGAATGTCGGGGTTCTGGAACATCCGCGAGTACATCTCGTGGACGATGTCGAGGCCGTGGGCTTCGAGGGCGGGAACGGTGGCTTTGACAAGCGCAATCGTGCGCTCGCTGAGGGCTTGGGCCATCAGAGGTCTCCAGGGTTGATGATTTAAAGGGTCGGAACGTGGCGGCTACTAGCCGTCCGACGCTCGGTGTTCGAACGCGCAGGCTGTTACGAGATCATCGCTGTGTGATGGGTCGTTCATCGGCGCTGCCTAAACATGCATTAGGAATGCATCTATAACCCTGAGTTTGAAACAAGCAAACGAAATGCATATAAAAAGCCGTGCGGCGAGGTGACGCGTGATCGGAGAGCCTGATGCGCCTGACGCGCTACACTGACTATGCGATGCGGGTGCTGCTCTATCTGGGCGCACGGCCTGAGCGTCTGTGTTCGATCTCAGAGATCGCCAGCGCCTACGACATTTCCCAGAACCATTTGATGAAGGTGGTCAGCGACCTCGTGAACGCAGGCTATCTGGTCAGCGTCCGCGGACGGTTCGGCGGGGTGCGGCTAGCCAGGGCGCCCGTTGAAATCAATATCGGCGCTGTGGTCAGGCACACGGAAGACGGCTTTGACCTGGTCGACTGCGGCAGTTGTATCATCGCACCCGCCTGCGGCCTGACCGGTGCGCTGCATCAAGCCCTGGCCGCATTTATGCAGGTGCTGGATGGCTATACGCTGGAGAGCCTGCTCAGCCGGCGGGCCGATTTGTCTGGCTTGTTCGATCGGGCGGGCAGCCGCTCCCCCGCACTGGACGACGCCCGGTCGCGCTGAACTGGCTCAAGCGGTGAGGGGGTTGCCGTAGGCCGATCCGGCCAGACGCAGGGCTGCTGCTGAGAAGTCGTCAGCTATGTCTTGCTGGATGGCGTTTACGACATGACAGGCCAGGGTCACGGCCTGTTCGCGTAGATCGGGCACGGCGGTGGCTTCCCAGAACAGGCCGCGGGTCAAGGGGCCTATGGCGAAAAGGCGATCGTGGACCAGCATCCGCCCGTCGATCAACCGCCCCTGGGGATCAACCGCGAGGCCTAGCCCGAGCGGCGCGGGAGCGGCTAGACCCTTCTTCAACAGGTCGGTCAGCAGCGGCTCCTTGCTGTGTGCGACGTCGCCAGAGGGCCCGGAGCAGTTGATGACGGCGTCGAAACGATAGGGGCAGGGCTTCGGGTCGCCTCGGTGTTTCAGTACGGCCTTGACCTGTTCCTTGTCGGGCCTGAGCGAGGTGATGCGGGCCGCCGTGATTTCCAACTCCTCTGACGCCAGCATGGACGTGACTTCGCGCGCGACGCCAGGGGCGAGACGGTGGCGATGATTGTCCCAAAGCGCGCGCAGGTGGCGCAGGAAACGGCTGCGCTGAGGCAGGGGCCAGGACGACCAAAGATCGCGGGCGGAATGCCGCACGTCGTCGATCACGGCGCGCCAGTCGTCGTCGCGGGCGGCAAGCCGAGCTTGCCGGAACACCTCGGCGGGACTGCCGATATAGGTGCGCTGGCGCGGCGGCATGGTGGTCGAGCCATGACTGCGGGGCAGCAGGCCATGACGGGAGACGGCGGTGAAGCGCCGACCAGGACGACGCAGGGCGATGGCGGCGTCCACCATGGTAAGGCTGGCGCCAATCAGCAGGATGTCGTCGGCGTCGTCGGGCAGTGCGTCCAGCGCCCTCCAGGGATTGGTAAGATAGCGGCCTGACCCGACCAGCTTTGGGTCGAGACCAGACGGAGCGGCGGGACTGAGATTGCCCTGGGCCAGGACCACGGCGTCGGCGCTGGTCGAACTGCGGCCGTCCAGCATGATCTTCCAGCCGTCGCCGTTCGGACGGATGGCGCGGACCTCGCCGCGGATCAAGCTCAAGCGCTCGCCGTCCCGATCGGAGCGCAGGGCTTGATCCAGCAGGTGGGCCAGATAGCGCCCATAGTCGCCGCGCGTGATGAAGTCGTCGCGCGCGAACCAGGCGGGCTGTTCGGCCATCCAGTCGGCCAGATGACGCGGCTGATCGGGAAAGGCGCTCATGTTCGACAGGCGGACGTTGAGCAGATGCTTGGGGTTGCCGGTGGCGTAGGCGGGCCCGAGGCCGAAGACGCCGCGCCGCTCGATCAACTGCACCGACACATTCGGCGACATCCGCAGGATGTTCAGCGTGGTCAACAGGCCGCTGAACCCCGCGCCGATGACCGCGACCGTGGGCCTGCTCATGCGCTTTTCGCCAGGACATGGAAGCGGCGGGGATGCAGGCGGACCGGCGCGCCGGGCGCCAGGGTCGTCAGAGGGTCGCCTACGGGGCGTTCCAGCTCCAGGCGGCGGCCATGCAGGGAGAAGGCCACGCGGGCGCGGTCGCCACGCCTCAGGCTGGACATGACCACGCCGACCAGACCAGTGTCTGCGGCCTCCAGATCATCAGGGCGGATGCAGAGCAGGGCTTCGCCGGTCGGGGCGTCAGAAGGTGCACGCCAGTCGTTCGATACGACCTCGCCGCGCGCCACCGTGGCCTGAAGCTGCAATCCTTCGCCGAGGAAGTCGTGGACGAAGGCCGAGGCGGGGTGGTCATAGAGGGCTTGCGGCGTATCCACCTGTTCGATGCGCCCCTGACGCAGGATGGCGACGCGGTCGGCCAGTTCCAGGGCCTCTTCCTGATCGTGGGTGACGAGGACGGTCGTCACGCCGGTCTGCTCATGCACCTGACGCAGCCAGCGGCGCAGGTCGCGGCGGACGCGGGCGTCCAGGGCGCCGAAGGGCTCGTCCAGCAGCAGCAGGCGCGGCTCGATGGCCAGGGCGCGGGCCAGGGCGACGCGCTGGCGCTGGCCGCCGGACAGCTGGCTGGGATAGCGGGCGCCGTAGCCTTCCAACTGGATCAAGCGCAGCAGGTCGTGGACGCGTTCGGCAATCTTGGCGCGAGTGGGGCGTGAGCCGCGCGGACGGACCTTCAGGCCAAAGGCGATGTTGTCGGCCACGCTCATGTGGCGGAACAGGGCATAGCTCTGGAACACCATGCCGACGCGGCGCTCGCGCGGGCTGAGGGCCAGGAAGTCCTCGCCGTTGAAGCGAACATGTCCGGCCGAGGGACGATCCAGCCCGGCCATGATCCGCAACAGGGTGGTCTTGCCCGAACCGGAGGGGCCGAGCAGAGCCAGGAACTCGCCGTCACGGACCGTCAGGCTGACGTCGTCGAGCGCGGGCAGGCCGTCATAGGCGCGGGTGATGGAGGTGATGTCGAGGGTCATGTCAGCGCCGCCCCCTCGCGGCGAGGTCGTCGGCGTGGCGGTGCTCGAGGAAGGACTTCAGGATCAGGGTCACCAGCGCCAGAACCGCCAGCAGGGCGGCGGTCGCGAAGGCGCCGACGAAGTCATACTCGTTGTACAAAATCTCGACGTGCAGCGGCAGGGTGTTGGTCAGGCCGCGAATATGACCCGACACCACCGAGACTGCCCCGAACTCGCCCATGGCCCGGGCATTGGCCAGCAGCACGCCATACAGCAGGGCCCAGCGGACGTTGGGCAGGGTGATGAAGACAAAGATGGCGGACGGCCGCGCGCCCAGGGTCAAGGCGGCCAGTTCCTCGTCCGACCCCTGCTGCTGCATCAGCGGGATCAGCTCGCGCGCCACATAGGGCAGGGTGACAAGGATGGTCGCCAGGACGATGGCGACAGGGGTGAACATGATCTGCAACCCGGCCGCGTTCAGCCAGGGCGCGAACCAGCCCGAGGCCCCGAACAGCAGAACCCAGACCAGGCCGGAAATAACCGGCGATACTGACAGCGGCAGGTCGATCAGAGCCATCAGCAAGGTCTTGCCGATGAAGTCGAAGCGGGTGACGCACCAGGCGGCGGCCAGACCGAAGACGGCGTTCAAAGGCGTGGCGACGGCCGTGGTCACGAGGGTCAGACGCGCTGCGGCCCAGACGTCGGGCTGGGACAGGCTGGCGGTGGCCGCGCCGATGCCCTTGCGTAGAGCCTCGGCCAGGATGACGCCGAGCGGCGCGAGCACGATGAGCACCAGCCACAGCAGGGCCAGGCCGATCAGGAAGCCGCGTCCGAGGCCTCGTTTGCGTGAGGCGGCGGCGGGCGCAAGGGGCAGGGCTTCGGCCGTCATGCGCCCCGCCTCGCGATCAGACCTTGCAGGCCGTTGAAGCCGAGCAGGATGAGGAAGGACAGGATCAGCATGGCCAGGCCGATGGTCGCGGCGCCGGCATAGTCGAACTGCTCCAACTGGGTGACGATCAGCAGGGGCGCGATCTCGGATCGCAGCGGCATATTGCCGGCGATGAAGATGACCGAGCCGTATTCCCCGACGCCGCGCGCGAAGGCGAGGCCGACGCCTGACAGCAGGGCGGGCAGGACGGCGGGCAGGATGATCCGGGTGGCGCGCTGGAACGATGAGGCGCCGAGAGTCTCGGCCGCCGCCTCGACCTCCTGATCCAGATCCTGAAGCACAGGCTGGATCGATCGAACGACGAACGGCAGACCGACGAAGATCATGGCCACGACCACGCCGACAGGGGTGTAGGCGATCTTGATCCCCAGCGGCGCCAGCAGGTCGCCGATCGGGCCGTTCTGGGCATAGAGCGCCGTCAGGGCGATGCCGGCCACAGCGGTTGGCAGGGCGAAGGGCAGGTCGATCACCGCGTCGGCCAGGCGCTTGCCCGGAAACTCATAGCGGGTCAGCACCCAGGCCAGCAGCCCGCCCATGACCGCATTGACGGCGGCGGCGACGGCGGCGGCGACGAAGCTGAGCCTCAGGGCCGCCTGGGCGCGCGGCGAGGCGATGGCGGCGATGACGCTGTCCAGCCCGTTCTCCCACGGCCGGATCGCCAGGGCGGTCAGGGGGATGAGGACGAACAGCGACAGATAGGCAAGCGTGAACCCCAGCGACAGGGAAAAGCCGGGCAAGGGACTGGGGGCTTTCCAGATCATCGGTCGGGTCATGATCGTCGGCCAGGCTGATAGATCTGATCGAAGACGCCGCCGTCGGCGAAGTGGCGTTTCTGGGCCGCGCTCCAGCCGCCGAAGTCCGAGATGTCAGCTAGAGCCAGATGCGGGAAACGATCATTGAAACGGGCGGCCACGACGGGGTTGCGCGGGCGGTAATAGTGCTCGGCCGCCAGAACCTGGGCTGGTTCGTCATAGAGTTGCGCCAGGTAGGCCACGGCGCGATCGCGCGTGCCCTTTTCGTCCACCACCTTGTCGACCACCGCCACCGGCGGTTCGGCCAGGATGGAGAAGGGCGGGGCGACGATGTCGACCTGATCCGGGCCCAGTTCGCGGGCGGCGAGGAAGGCTTCGTTCTCCCACGCCAGCAGGACGTCCCCGATGCCGCGCTGGACGAAGGTGGTGGTCGATCCGCGCGCGCCCGTGTCCAGCACCGGCACGCGGCGGAACAGCTCGGAGACGAAGGATTGCGCCGATTGTTCGCTCCCGCCCGGACGGCGCAGGGCGTCGGCCCAGGCCGCCAGATAGTTCCAGCGCGCCCCGCCCGAGGTCTTGGGATTGGGGGTGACGACCTCTACGCCGGGCTTCAGCAGGTCCGGCCAGTCGTGGATGCCCTTCGGGTTTCCCTTGCGGACCAGAAACACGATGGTGGAGGTATAGGGTGAGGCGTTGTCTGGCAGTCGCGTCTGCCAGTCGGCGGCGATCAGGCCGCGCGCTGCGATCTCGTCGATGTCGGACGCCAGGGCCAGGGTGACGACGTCGCCAGGCAGGCCGTCGATGACGGCGCGCGCCTGCTTGCCGGATCCGCCGTGCGACTGCTCGACGGCAAAGGGCGCGTCGCCCTTTTCACGCCAGCGTGCCAGGAAGGCCTCGTTATAGGCGCGGTAGAACTCGCGGGTCGGGTCGTAGGAGACGTTGAGCAGGGCCGATTGGGCGCCCTGGCTCTGGGCGCAGCCGCTGAGGGCCAGGGCGTTCACGGAGAGCGCGCCGGCGCCGAGCAGAAGCCCGCGTCGGTCCAGGGTGACGCCCCACATCACGCCACCTCCCGCACGTCTTCGGCCACCCATTGGGGCGTCGGCAGGCCCTTGCTGCGGAGGAAGGCCGGGTTGAACAGGCGCGAGGCGTAGCGTGTGCCGGGGTCGCACAGGACGGTGACGATGGTCTTGCCCGGTCCCAGGTCGCGCGCCAACCGCACGGCGCCGGCCAGATTGACCCCCGACGACCCGCCCAGCGACAGGCCTTCGTGCGTCACCAGATCGAACAGAATGGGCAGGAATTCCGCATCTTCCACGCGATAGGCGAAGTCGGGTGTGAAGCCTTCCAGATTGCCGGTGATCCGCGCCACGCCGATCCCCTCGGTGATCGAACTGCCCTCGCCGGTCATCTGGCCTTGAGTGAACCAGTTGTAGAGCGACGCGCCCGCCGGGTCGGCCAGACCGATCTTCACGCCCGGATTGCGCTCGCGCAGGAAGGCGCCGACCCCCGCCAATGTGCCGCCGCTGCCGACGGCGCTGACGAAGGCGTCCACGCGGCCGCCCGTCTGTTCCCAGATCTCGGCGGCGGTGCCCTCATAGTGGGCGGCGCGGTTGGCGATGTTGTCGAATTGATTGGCCCAGAAGGCGCCGTTCGGCTCGGTAGCATTCAGCTTGCGCGCCACCTCCTCGGAATAGTGGACGAAGTGGTTGGGGCTGGAGAAGGGGGCGGCGTCCACCTCGATCAGGCGTGCGCCCAGGGCCCGGATGGCCAGCTTCTTCTCTTCCGACTGGGTGCGCGGCATGACGATGACCACGCGGTGACCCAGGGCGGCCCCGACCAGGGCCAGGCCGATGCCGGTATTTCCCGCCGTGCCTTCCACGATCACCCCGCCGGGCCGCAGGGCGCCGGAGGCCTTGGCCTTCTGGACGATAGAGAGGGCGGCGCGGTCCTTGATGGACTGGCCGGGGTTTAAAAACTCCGCCTTGCCCAGGATCTCGCAGCCGGTGGCCTCCGACAGGCGATTCAGGCGGATCAGCGGCGTGTCGCCGATGAGGTTGATGATGCTGGCGATGGACAAGGGATGTCTCTGGATCAGATCTTGGGGTGGGATTGGGCGAGGCGGCGGATGGCCAGGGTCAACAGGCCGGCGCCAGAGTTCGTCCATGGATGCCGCACTCGGTCTTCTCCTGACCGGCCCAGCGGCCGTCGCGCGCGCCTTCATCGGCGACGACAGCGCGGGTGCAGGGCCAGCAGCCGATGGAGGGATAGCCCTGCTCGACCAGCGGATGGCGCGGCAGCTGGTGATCGCGCAGCCAGTCTTCGACCTGGTCGGCTGACCATCGGGCCAGAGGATTGACGGTCAGGACGCCGCCGACGGCTTCGAACGGCATGAGGTCGGCACGTTGGCGGTTCTGATAGCGTTTGCGGCCGGTGATGCGGGTATCGAAACCGTCCAGAGCCTGGGCCAGAGGCTGGACCTTGCGAACGGCGCAGCAGGCGTCGGGTGCGCTGCGCCACAGGTCGCCGCGCGGATCGGCGACGGACAGCGCGGCGGCGTTGGGCGTTATGTCGCGCACGTCGGTCAGACCCAACCGTTCGGCCAGTTCGCGGCGATAGGGCAGGGTCTGAAAGAAATGCTGACCGGTTTCGAGGAAGACGACGGGCAGGTCGGGCTGCACGCGCGAGATCAGGTGCAGCAGCACCGCCGCCTCGGCACCGAAGGAGGAGATGGCGGCGGCCTTGCGGCCCAAGGCCGGGTCCAGAACCGCGCGCAACAGGTCCTCGGCGTCGGCGTCGCCCCATTGAGCGTTGAGGCGGGCGGCCAGGGCGGCGGCGTCCTCAGCGGCAGGCGCATGACGTTGCCGCCAGACCAGCCGATCATCGCCACCCGCGGACTGATAGGCCGCGCTGAACACCTGATCCATGCGCCGCCACGGCGCGGCGTCGGCGCCGGGGGCCAGTTCCACGGCGTCAAAGCCGCAGCGACGCAGGTGCCGCGCCTGATCAGGCAGGACCTTGCCGGCGGCGATCAGCCGACCGCGATAGCCCTGACCGCGCAGGATGGCGGCCAGCGAAAAGCCGCGTCCGTCGCGAAAGGCCTCGAACTCCAGGATCAGGCTGTCGTTGGCGGCGGCGGCCGCGCGGATGTCGTCCTCGGGCGTCGAAACGGTCAGGCGGACGCCGTCCGGGGCTTGCTCAAGCAACTGCATCAATCGGCTCATAGATGGCGGTGCGGAAGGGATCGGCGCCCAGGCGGCGGACCGTGTCGATGAACTGCTCGCCGTCGGCACGGACCTCCAGATAGCGATCCAGGGCGCGGGCGATGGCGGGGGCGACCTCGTCTGCGGGCAGGCTGCGCCCGACGATCTCGCCCAGGGCCGCCTGTTCGTCGGGCGAGCCGCCGACGGTGATCTGGTAATATTCCTCGCCCTTCCGATCGACGCCCAGGACGCCGATGTGGCCGACGTGGTGGTGGCCGCAGGCGTTGATGCAGCCGCTGATGTTGATCCGCACCGGCCCCAGCTTTTCTTGCAGGTCGGCGTCGGCTAGCTGGCGCGATAGCGCCTGGGCCACGGGGATTGAGCGGGCGTTGGCCAGGCTGCAGTAGTCCAGGCCGGGGCAGGCGATAATGTCGGTGGCCAGATCGGCGTTGGCCGTGGCCAGGCCGGCTTCGCGCAGTCGGCTCCACACCGCGTGTGCGTCCTCCAGCCGGACATGCGGCAGGACCAGGTTCTGCTCATAGGAGGCGCGGACTTCGTTGAACGAGAACCGCTCGGCCAGATCGGCGACCACCTCCATCTGTGCCGCCGTGATGTCGCCGGGAACGCCGTCGATCGGCTTCAGCGAGATGATGATCGCGCCGTATCCGACCTGCTTGTGGGCGCGCAGGTTCGAGCGGGTGAAGCGGGCGAATTCAGGATTAAGGCGCCGGGCGGCGTCATAGGACGAACTGATCGCGGGCAGGGCCGCGAACGGCGGCGGGGTGAAGTAGGCCTGGATGCGCGCCAACTCCTCGTCGGGGATGCGCAGGTCTTCGAGGCGCAGGATGGCGAACTGTCGCTCGACCTCGTCGCGGAAGGCGTCGATGCCGACGGCGGCGACCAGAATCTTGATCCGTGCCTTGTGGATGTTGTCGCGCCGTCCCAGCAGGTTGTAGGCGCGCAGGATGGCGGTCAGATAGGCCAGCAGCGACCGGCCCGGCACCGCAGGTGCGATCTCCTGCGCGATGTGCGGCAGGCGACCCTGACCGCCGCCGACGAAGACGCGAAACGCCGTCTGACCGTCCTCGCCGCGCACGATTTGCAGGCCGACGTCGTGGGTGCGGATCGCCGCCCGATCCTTGGCGGCGCCGATGACCGCGATCTTGAACTTGCGCGGCAGGAAGGAGAATTCCGGGTGGATGGTCGACCATTGGCGGACGATTTCGCACCAGGGGCGCGGGTCCTCGATCTCGTCGGCGGCGACGCCGGCAAAAACGTCGGTCGTAACGTTGCGGATGCAGTTTCCCGAGGTCTGGATGGCGTGCATCTCGACCTCGGCCAGGTCGCTGAGGATGGCGGGCAGGTCCTGCAACGCCGGCCAGTTGAACTGGATATTGGAGCGGGTGGTGAAGTGGCCGTAACCCTTGTCATAGGTGCGGGCGACATGGGCCAGCTGGCGCATCTGGCGGCTGTTCATGACGCCATAGGGCACCGCGATCCGGGCCATATAGGCGTGTAGTTGCAGATAGACGCCGTTCATCAACCGCAGCGGCTTGAACTCGTCCTCGGTCAGCTCGCCGCTGCTGCGGCGATCGACCTGATCGCTGAACTCCGCAATGCGCTCGCGGACCAGGGCGGCGTCAAACTCGTCATAGCGATACATCAGGCGGTCTCGTTTCGGGCGAAGGCGAGGCTGTGGCCGACGCTGGGGCCGAGCGAGCGAATGCGCTCCTTCAGCCGGTCGCGGCCCGTGGGCGCGCGACCCTCGACTTCGATCAGGTAGGGATTGACGAAGATGGCGGGGCGGGATTGGGCCTGAGCCAGGGCGGCGTCGGCTGCGTCGGCGTCCAGCGGGCGAGCGGCGTCGATGGTTTCGACCACAGCGTCGGCCTCGCCCAGATAGATGACGCGGCCGTCGTTCAGCCGGTTGGCGGTCAGCAGTTTCATGCCGCCGCCTCGATCAGGGCGCGCTCGTCGTCGGCGATAGCCAGGGCGGCGGTTTCGCCGATGAACAGCAGGGCGGGGCCGGTCAGATCCATGCGGGCGACCAGGGCGGTCAGGTCGTCTAGCTGCCCCTTGAAGATGCGCTGATCGGGGCGGCTGCCATTCTCGACCACCGCGACCGGGGTGGCGCCGTCACGGCCGGCGGCGATCAGGCTCGACGCGATCTCGGAGGCCTGACCGGCTCCCATATAGACGGCGAGCGTATGGTTCGGCGCCGCCAGCCGCGTCCAGTCGGCGGCCTGACCGCCGGGCTTGGGCTGGCCCGTGACGAAGGTCACGGCCTGGGCGTGGTCGCGATGGGTCAGGGGCAGGCCGGTCGAGGCGGCGCAGGCGAGGGCGGCGGTGATCCCCGGCACGACGATGGCCTCGATCCCCGCGGCGCGGACGGCTTCCAGTTCTTCACCGCCGCGCCCGAAGACGAAGGGATCGCCGCCCTTCAGCCGCACGACGCGGTGCCCGGCGCGGGCCTCCTCGATCATCAACTGTTCGATCTGTTCCTGTGGCACCGAATGGTCGCCGCGCGCCTTGCCGACATAGATGCGTTTGGCGTCGCGGCGGGCTCGATCCAGCACCTGCGGCGAGACCAGCTTGTCGTGGATGATGACGTCGGCGTCCTGCAGGGCGCGCAGGGCTTTGAGCGTCAGCAGCTCGGGATCGCCGGGACCTGCGCCGACGATGTGAACGACCCCTTGGGCCGCTTCATCGCGGGGCGAGGCGGCGAGGTTCAGCAGACGCACCATCTCGCGGCGGGCCTCGGCCATGCGGCCCTCGGCGGCGAGGTCAGCAGCGGGGCTGCGGAACGCGCGCTCCCAGAACCGGCGACGGTCGAGGAAGTCGGGGATGGCGTCCTTCAGCGCCCCGCGCAATTCACCCGCCAGCCGCGCGACCGAGGCCACGCCTTGCGGCAGGACGGCTTCAATGCGCGAGCGCAGATCGCGGGCCAGGATGGGGGCGTCTCCGCCGGTGGCCACGGCCACGACCACCTCATCGCGGTCGATGAGGGCAGGGGTGTGGAAGTCGCTGAAGGCGGGCTGATCGACGAGATTGACCTGCGCCCCGGCCTGACGTGCGGTCTCGGCGATGCGGCGGGCGAGGGCGACATCATGCAGGGCGATGAAGACCAGTCGTGCGCCGTTGAGGTCGGCGGCGTCAGGAATGCGGGCGATCGGCGTCGGCGCGGTGCGGGGCGTTTCCAGCGCGGCGGGATCGCCGTCCGGGGTAAACCAGACCAGTTCGGCCGGGCCGCTCAGGAACAGGCGCAGCTTGGCCAGGGCGGGTTCGCCCGCGCCGACGACGACGACTTTCGCCCCGTCCAGGGGGATGGATGCCAGAAAGACGCGCATCGGCCGATTCCATGATCTGATGACTTCCGCCTTCGCTGTTGCGTGGCGGCTCGACATTCAGCATCCGTCGTGCACGATCCTTCCACAAACCAGATTGTCTTCGCTGCCCTGATAGGTTTTCTACAAGCGCATGGTTCGACCGCTTTTGCCCCTCAACGCCCTGCGTGCTTTTGAAAGCGCGTCGCGGCATCTCAACTTCTCGCGGACGGCGGACGAGCTGTCGGTGACGCCGGGGGCTGTCAGCCAGCAGATTCGTCTTCTGGAGGAGATCATCGGCGGGCCGCTGTTCACACGCGAGGCGCGCGGATTGCAGCTGACCGAGCTGGGCCGGGCCGCGACGCCGTTGCTGCGCGAAGGGTTCGAGCGGCTGATGGACGCCTCGGCCATCCTGCGCGAGCCGCCGCTGAACCGGACGGTGGCGATCAGCGTGGCGCCGTCCTTCGCCTCCAAATGGCTGATGCCGCGCATGGACGATTTCCACGCCGCTCACCCCGACATCGAGGTCTGGATTTCCGCCGACATGGAGCCGGTGACGGTCGGCAAGGGCAAGGTCGATCTGGCCATTCGCTATGGTCCCGGCGACTATCCGGGCCACGTCGTGGAGCGCCTGCTGACCGAGACGGTCATCCCCGTCTGCGCCCCGTCCCTGATGGAGGCGCCCCATCCGATCCGCAGCGCCGAGGACCTGACCCGGCATACCCTGCTGCACGATATGTCCGAGGACGGCGACGCCTCTCGCCCCGACTGGGCCATGTGGCTGAAGGCCCGCCACGCCAGCCATGCCGACGCCCGGCGCGGCTCGCGCTTTGACCAGTCCAGCCTGCTGATCGAGGCGGCGGCGGCGGGGCGGGGCGTGGCCCTTGCCAAGCGGACCCTGGCCCAGGCGGACCTCGCCACCGGGCGTTTGGTCGCGCCCTTCCCGGACGGCAGTCAGGTGCTGGGCTTCGCCTACTTCGTGGTCATGCCGAGGGACCGCCCGGCCTCGCCTGGGACCAAGGCCTTCGTGGCCTGGCTGAAGAAGCAGGCGATCGACTACGACAACAATCTGGATCAGCTATAAAATCGACCTGCAGATTTTCTGCACGCTCATGACAGGATTGATCGTTTCCTCGACGGGCGCCGCCCGCCCTATGTCGAAGGCCTTCAAACAGGAGGTCGGTCGTGAGCCAAGTCGCAGTTCTGGAACGTGCCCGTGTCGCAGCGCCCGCGCCGTGGACCTCGCAAAGGGTGCGCTGGGTGCGGCGCTGGACCGATCATCTGTTCAGCTTCGCCATCGACCGGCCCGAGGATTTCCGCTACCGCTCGGGCGAGTTCGTCATGATCGGCCTGCCGTCGCTGGATGGCGCGGGCAAGCCGACGCTGCGGGCCTATTCCATCGCCAGCCCGTCGTGGTCGGACGAACTGGAGTTCTTCTCCATCCGGGTCGAAGACGGGCCTCTGACCTCGCGTCTGGTCGACATCCAGCCTGGCGACGAGCTCCTGCTGGGCAAGAAACCGACCGGGACCCTGGTGCTCGACGCGCTGAAGCCCGGGCGTCGCCTGTTCCTGATCGGCACCGGCACCGGCCTTGCGCCCTGGTTGAGCGTGGCGCGCGATCCAGAGACCTATGAGCGGTTCGAGCAGGTGGTGGTGACGCATACGGTGCGTCAGGTCGCGGACCTGGCCTATCGCGACTTCTTGCAAACCGAGTTGTTCGACGACCCCTTGGTCGGCGACATCGCGCAAGGACGACTGACCTATTATCCGACCGTGACGCGCGAGGCGTTCGAGCGTCCAGGCCGCATCACCGACCGTATCGTTAGCGGCGACTTCTTCCGCGATCTGGGCCTCGACGGCCGCTTCAACCCGGCGCTGGATCGCGTCATGCTGTGCGGATCGACGGCCATGATCCGCGAGGTGGCGGCCCTGCTGAAAAGTCATGGTCTGAGCGAAGGTTCGAACGCCGAACCCGGCGACTACGTGCTGGAACGCGCCTTCGTCAGCTGACCGCCCTCAGATTTTCTATCGGACGGCGCAAGATCATATCGTTCGACGCGGACCGGCCCTCCACGCTTCAAATACCCTTGTTCAAGACGACCAGTAAGGACCGCAGCCCATGCAGGCGACCGTCGAAAAGCAGAGAGACGCCACCGGGCGTCGTGTCCTGCCTCCGCATCTGCGCCGGCTAGAGGCCGAGGCGATCGAGATCCTGCGCGAGGTGGCGGCGACGGCGCGAAACCCGGTCATGATGTATTCGATCGGCAAGGACTCGGGTGCCCTGCTGCACCTGGCGGCCAAGGCCTTTTATCCGGGGCGACCGCCTTTCCCGCTGCTGCATGTCGATACGACGTGGAAGTTCCGGGAGATGATCACCCACCGTGACCATGTGGCGGGCCTCTATGGCGCTCGGCTGCTGGTGCACACCAATCATGAAGCCCTGGCGCGTGGAATCAGCCCGATCACCTCGGGATCGTCGGTCCATACCCAGGCGATGAAGACTGACGCCCTGAAGCAGGCGCTGGACCTGCACGGCTTTGACGTCGCCATCGGCGGCGCGCGTCGTGACGAGGAGAAGTCGCGGGCCAAGGAGCGCATCTTCTCTTTCCGCGGCGCGGACCACAGCTGGGACCCGCGTCGCCAACGACCGGAGCTGTGGCGGCTGTGGAACTCCAACCTGGGGCCGGGCGAGAGCCTGCGCGTCTTCCCCCTGTCGAACTGGACCGAGCTGGACGTGTGGGAATACACCCAGGCTGAGGGCATCCCCGTCGTGCCGCTCTATTTTTCGGCCCTGCGCCCCGTGGTGGTGCGCGACGGCGCCCTGATCGTTCGTGATGACGAGCGTTTGCCGCTGCGGGACGGCGAGACGCCGGAACTGCGCCGCGTCCGCTTCCGCTCGCTGGGCTGCTATCCGCTGAGCGCGGCTGTGGAGTCCGAGGCCGATAGCCTGGACGCCGTTATTCGCGAACTGCGCACCAGCCGACAATCCGAACGTCAGGGGCGGCTGATCGACGCCGACGAGACCGCCTCGATGGAGCGCAAGAAGCGCGAGGGCTATTTCTGATGGACGGCGCCGTGACGGCCTTCCCGCCGCAAACGCAGCGGACGGAACGTGACCTGCTGAGGTTCCTGACCTGCGGCTCGGTCGATGACGGCAAGTCGACCTTGATCGGGCGGCTGCTGTTCGAGACGGGCCAGGTGCCGGAGGATCAACTGGCGACGCTGGAACGCGACTCGCGCCGTTTCGGCACGGATGGGACAAACCTGGACTACGCCCTGTTGCTGGACGGGCTGGAGGCCGAGCGCGAGCAGGGCATCACCATCGACGTGGCCTATCGCTATATGTCGACGCCGCGTCGCAGCTTCATCGTGGCCGACACGCCGGGACACGAGCAATATACGCGCAACATGGCCACCGGCGCCTCGACTTGCGATGTGGCCGTCGTGCTGGTCGATGCGGTCAAGGGCGTCACGACCCAGACGACGCGGCACAGCCGCATCGTCGCCCTGTTTGGCATTCGCCACGTCATTCTGGCGGTCAACAAGATCGATTTGGTGGCGGACGACCCTGCGGCGTTCGAGGCGATCCGCGCGGCCTACGCCGATCTGGTCGCTGATCTGGGCTTTAGCTCGGTGACCGCGATCCCGGTCAGCGCGCGTCGGGGCGACAACCTGACGGGCCGATCCGCCGCCACGCCCTGGTACGAGGGACCCAGCCTGATCGAGGCGCTGGAGGACGTGCCGGTGGCCCAGACCGCTGCGGCGCGTCCCTTCCGCCTGTCGGTCCAGTATGTGAATAGGCCGCACGCTGATTTTCGGGGCTATGCCGGAACCATCGCCTCGGGCGAGGTCAGGGTCGGCGACGCTCTGGTGGTCTGCCCCGGCGGACAGGCGGTGACGCTGGCCCGCATCCTGTCGGGCGATGTCGAGGTTGCAGCGGCCCGGGCCGGCGAAGCCGTCACCCTAGTGCTGGCCGAAGACACCGATGTGGCGCGCGGCGATGTCCTGGCCCACGCCGTTGACCGGCCCGCAGCCTCAGATCGGTTGAACGTGCGTCTGTTGTGGATGGGCGAGCGGCCCTTCAATGCGGATGGGCGCTATCAGGTCAAGCTGGGCACGCGGACCTTGCCCGCGCGGCTGACGCTGTCGGGCGAGGCGCTGGCGCCCAATGAGGTGGCGGACGGGCGGCTGATCCTGCCATCGCCGGTCGCCATCGACGCCTTCCGCGATGACCCGGCCCAAGGCGCCTTTGTCCTGATAGACCGGCGCAGCGGCGTCACGGTCGCGGCCGGAGTCATCACCGGCGTGCCGGATCAGGCGGCCCATATCCATCACAGCCCCGCCGCCGTGTCGCGCGAGGCCCATGAGCTGCTGAACGGCCATCGCGGCGGCGTGGTCTGGCTGACCGGCCTGTCGGGGGCAGGCAAGTCCACGGTGGCTCAGGCCCTGCAACAGAGCCTGCATGGGCGCGGTTGCCGCACAGTGCTGCTGGACGGCGACAACCTGCGCCACGGCCTTAACCGCGATCTGGGATTCTCTGACGCCGATCGGGCCGAGAACGTGCGGCGGACGGGGGAGGCGGCGCGGCTATTCGCGGATGCCGGAGTCATCGCCATCTGCGCCCTGATCTCGCCGCGTCAGGCGGATCGCGATGCCGTGCGGGCGCGCTTTGACGACGACCGCTTCGTCGAGGTCTTTGTAGAGGCGTCGCTCGAAAGTTGCCGCGCGCGCGATCCCAAGGGCTTGTACGCTCGCGCCTCGGCCGGAGTGATCGCCGAATTCACCGGCGTGGCTGCCCCCTATGAAGCGCCGACCGCGCCCGACCTGACCGTCGCCACCGAACAACTGTCGCCGTCGCTGGCCGCCGATGCGGTGCGCCGCCTTCTTGAGGAACGCGGCTGGCTCTAGGCCGTCGCTGCCAGACTGGATTTCCTACGTGACCTATCTCGTCACCGACGCCTGCGTGAAATGCAAGTTCATGGACTGCGTCGAAGTCTGCCCCGTGGATTGCTTCTATGAGGGCGAAAACTTCCTCGTCATCTCGCCCGACGATTGCATCGACTGCGGCGTCTGCGAACCGGAATGCCCCGTCGATGCCATTGTGGCGGACACCGAGGACACGCCCGACGGCAAGTGGCTGACCATCAACGCCGACTACGCCAAGGTCTGGCCCAACATTACGGTCAAGGGCGAGCCGCCAGCCGATCGTGCGGACTATGAAAGGATGAGCGGCAAGTTCGAAGCCTATTTCAGTCCAGAGCCCGGGCCCAGTAGGCGAGTCTAGCCAACAGACACAAAAAAGGCCGCCGGAGCGCCCGGCGGCCTTTCCATTTGTTCGGGGGCGACCCGATCAGAACTTGAAGCTGGCTCGCAGCAGAAGGGTGTAGCGGACGTAGTCTTCGAGCAGTTCGGCATCGCCCGTAATGGACAGCATGCCCAGATCGTTGCCGACGTTCAGGCGGAAGCCGAGGATCGGGCCGCCGCCTTCGATGCTGGCGGGGTCCAGGGTGAAGGCGTCGCCGCCCGAGGCGAAGCGAGCGATGGTCGAGCCGGCATCGACCGAGAAGTTCTGACGCCAGCCAATTCGGGCTTCGGGGCGAATCCAGCCGTTGCGACCAAAGCCGTAACCGATGTTCACGGCGGCGACGCCAGAGAACATGTGGCCGTCGCGTTCGTCGATCTCGAGATCGAACCCATCGCCGCCGCCTTTTTCAGTGCGGGCGTCCTCGCTCAGCGAGAAATACTCGCCGTAGATTTCGGGACGGATGTTCAGGCGACCGAAGTGACGTTCATAGGAGGCGCCGCCTGCGGCGGCCAGGGTGAAGCCGTGCCAGTCAGACTCGTTCTTCAGGTTGATGCCGTCCGCGACCAGTTTACGCGTGGCGTTGAACGAGGCGTAGCCGCCTGCCGCTCGCGCCCAGGTTGTCCAGTACTGGCCCTGGGCGCGCCAGTAGAGGCCGAGTTCCAGCAGATTGGCCGAAAGAACTTCCTCAGCCGCAGCTTCGGGGTCTTCCAGGTCGGACGAGGTGAAGGCGGCCGTCAGGCCGATGGCGCCCATGCTGGTGCCGCGCTCGACGCCGCCAGCCACGCCGAAGCCTTCCGAACGGAAGCCGTAGGATTCGGTCTTGTCCTTGTCGGCGTAGAAGTTGATTTCCTGAACCCAGGCGCTGGTTTCGCCCGGCGCCGCCGAAGCATTGCGACCGGTCAAGGCGCGGGTGACAGCATCGACGCCGCTGGCAAGGGAGAGCAGGGGGCCGCCCGAGTGGTCGGGCAGAAGCTGCTCATAGACCTTGAAGAAGCCTTCCCGGTCCGTCTGGTTCAGGATCGCCGCGCGGATCAGTTCATTGTCCGCGAGGCCCGCGTAGAGCGCGTCATAGGCTGAGGCTTCAGCCTTGATCATGCCGGCTTCTTCTGCGGTGCGCCGGCTGGCTTCGATGGTGATTTCGCCGAGGGCTTCATCGACGTTCGCATTGACGACGAATGCGTAGGGCGAATTGGACTGCAGCAGGTCCTGGTCGATGGTTCCGACGTTCAGATCGCCGGCCTTGATGACATTGAAGCTAGTCGTGCCGGTGGCGGCGATCAGCGAGTCAAAGCGCACGCCCAAGCCGGCGCCATCGGCCAGATTGGCTGCGCCGCTAACGTTAAACTTGAACTCGTCCGGCTTGGCGGTGTCCAGCGTGACGATCAAATTGCCGTCTGTGCCGACGTTTAGGTTGCTGACATCCACGGCTTCTGTTTGACGCGCGTCCAGCGTGCCCTTGGAGATGTCGATATCCAGCAGGCCATCGGTATTGCTGATCGCGCCGCGCACAACAGCGCCGCCCGAGATGGACAGGCGGTCAGCGCCGGCGCCGAACGAGATATCGCCTACAACCAAGCCGTTCTGAATGTCGAGCAAGTCAGCGCCCGATCCTAGCTTGATGTCGCCATAGGTCGAGGGCTCGCGAGAATCCGTCACACCATCGCCATCGGTGTCTGGATCGGTGGCTGTAGCCTCGCTGGCGATCCCTTTCTGGGTGTAGGTGACGCCGGAAGTATTGGCGGCGACATCAATGGCGGTCGCCTTGCCCGTGATCGGATCGCCCTTGTCGTTCGGCGAAACGTTGGCCTGGATTGAGAGGGTGTTGGTGATGGAGGTCAGGGTGCCGCTAAGGTCAGCGATAGCCGCCGTATTGGCTGTGCCGCCGCCCGTTGTGGCTGAAATCGAGCCGTTGTTTTCAATGGACGAGACATTGGCCCCGGCCTCAATGCGGACGCCCGTGACGAGATTTGCGCCATCAGTGGCGGAAGCCGCGCTGATGGTGCCGGTATTGATGAGCGTGGGCGTGGACGCGCCGGCGGCGAAGCGGATGGCCGTGGCGTCGGCTTTGTTCGCGAGGACGGCGACTGAGCCTTCATTGCGCACGCCGCCTTCGATGGTCACGGCCTGGCCGCCCTCGACGCCGAACTGCAACGCGGTCGACGACACGTCGTCATAGACGCCGATACCGAAAATCTCGCCTCGGTTGACGAAGCCATATGCGTTATTGCCGGTTCCTGCGACGCCCAATGTGACATCGCGGGTTGCAGAACCCACCACGACTGCAGGCGCGCCGCCATAGGCCGTGACTTTAGCTCTACTTTCATTGGCGTCAGGCAGACCGTCGCCGTCACGATCGGTATCGTCGCGGTTCTTGACGCCGTCGCCGTCATCATCTTCGTCGCCGTTCTTGACGCCGTCCCCGTCGTCGTCGCCGTCGATCCCATTGGCGCCGTAGCTTGGTCCAGCGTCGAACAGCACGCCCTTGGCGACATCGGCGCTGATGCTCACGGCGGGGCCGCCTTGAAGCAGGTCGTCAGCGTCAAGGTTCTCGAGGAACAGGACCTCGGCAGGAACTGTGCCGCTGGTCGGCTTATTGTTGGGGCGCGTTGTGTAGCGGTATCCCGTTGAAACCACCGTGCCGTGGATCGCTACACGTCCATCAACATCGCCGCCCACAGCGACGCCGACGGCATTCTCGCCCCGGACGGAAACGCTGCCCAAAACACTGACATCGCCCGTGACGGGACCGGTGAGGCTGATGCCTCGCGCATTGTCGCCTACGACGTTGATCGCGCCAAAATTGGTCAGATTGCCGACCAGGGGGGCTTCGACCGAAATACCGTAGGAGTTGTTCCCTTCGACCAGGATCGCGCCGCCGGAATCGACCAGGATGTTGCCCGTCTTGGCGTCAGCCCCCATGACCCGCAGGCCATAGCGGCCTGTGCCCGAAGCGAAGGGACCGTCCGCGTCGCCGTCTTTGTCAGTGTCTTTGTATTCTTCGATGTCGTCGGTGATCGAGATGGAGCCGCCGATCGTGATCGGACCGGTCGTGCCGCCTTGAGCCAGAATGCCGGTGGCGCCGTCGGCGGCCTTGGCCATCCCGATGGACGAGCCACTGTCCATATCCACGCCGTTGTTCGAATCGATCGTCACAGCTGCGCCGCTAGTCACAGCAATGGAGCCGCCGCTGGCGAAGCGAATATTGTTCGGCGCGGTTCCCGTGGCGGTGGAGGTTGAGATCGGCGTGGTGCGCGCCGTCGAGATGACGGTCTCAGCCGGGGGCGTTGTTTGCGCCTGAACGCCAGCAGCGGCCATCAAGGGGGCGATCGCCACTGCGGTCGCGAGCAGAATACGCATTAGATAGAAACCCCTCGTGGACACACGCGCAACGACGTCAGCCGTCCGTCTATCAGGCTCGGCGTCGCCACGCCCCAAGTTTCTCGAATTTGAGGCGATTGCAAGGCCTGGCGTAGGCAGGCCCAGGTGAACGGGGCCTGAAGAACCGTATTCGGCCGGATATGTTCCGGGTTCGTCAAAAGGACGCTTGAGCGGAGCAGTTTCCGGCGCTACGGGCGATTCATGGTGAGTTCCAAACGTAAGCGTCGCATCCAAAGTCGCTCCGGTCGCGTTGCGGCGTTGAGATCTGGAAAGGCCGCCTCGATGACGATGAGCGATATCGATGTTCAGGAGGGCGAACTGCGCCTGATCCCTGGCCTGGACGAGGAAGTCGCTGAAACTCTTAGGATACTTAAGGCCTCGACCGCCGATCCACGCCCTCGCCTAGTGGACACCACCATGTTGTTCGCGCCGCGTTCGGGCGGCGTGAAGCGCTATTTGCTGTCCAAGAAGGCATGGCTGGAGACGAATCGACCTTCGGTGGCCCACACCTTGGTCGTGCCGGGGGCCAAGCATAAGGCCGGGATGGACGGGATCGTCCAGTTGCACGCCGCCAAACTGCCTTTCGGCGACGGCTATCGCTGGCCCAGCTCAGTCCGGCGGTGGGGCGCCTGGGTGGCCTCTATGAACCCCGCCGTGATCGAGGCGGGGGATCCCTATACGCCCGGACAGGGCGCTCTGGAGGCGGGGCAGAGAGCCGGTTGCCCGGTCGTCGGCTTCTGCCACTCTGACCCGGCGGGTCTGGCGGCGTTGCATTTCGGGGAGTGGGCCAAGAAGCCGGTCGAGAAGCGTTGGGCCAGGCTGTTCTCGCAGTTCGATCGCGTCGTTTCGCCCAGTCGATTCATCGCGCGCCGACTGGAAGAAGCTGGCGTCGGCGGCATTGTTATTCGCCCGCTGGGCGTCGAGGTGGAAACCTTCCGTCCGGATCGTCGTGATCGTGACTGGTTGCTGAAGAAGTTGGGTTTGGGGGCCGACGCGCGCCTGTTGTGCTTCGCCGGTCGTCCGGCCAAGGAGAAGAATGTCGACGTCCTGATCGACGCTGTGCAACGCCTGGGCGCGCCCTACCATCTGGTGCTGGTCGGCGCCGGGGCCGGCATGCCGCCTGAAGATCGTGTGATCTCGCTGCCCTATGAGAAAGACCCCAGGGCCGTGGCCCGGATCATCGCCAGTTGCGACGCTTTCGTCCACGCCAACGACAAGGAGCCGTTCGGCCTGATCGTGCTGGAGGCGATGGCCTGCGGACGGCCCGTTGTGGGCGTCAACGCCGGCGGTGTGGCGGAAACAGTCGATTCCAGCGTGGGGCAGTTAGCGGCTTCGGCCGATCCCGCCGACTACGCTGAGGCGATCGAAGCCCTGTTCAGGCGTGACATCGAGGCTCTGGGCCAGGCGGCACGAGTGAAGATGGTCGAGCAGTTTGCCTGGAACCGCGTCTTCGAGGACCTGTCGATGCTCTATGGCGAATTGAGCGGTCGTCCAGAGTTCGTCATGCCGCAAGAGATTGCGCCGTTGAACTAGGAAAGGTTGGGGGCGGTGTGCGCCATTCCCTTCGCTGAAAGGAATGGCGCGAGTGACGGGGCTCGAACCCGCGACCTCCGGCGTGACAGGCCGGCACTCTAACCAACTGAGCTACACCCGCGTTTCCCTCCGCAAGGAGGAGAAGGGGCGAATAAGGGCGACTCGCGACCTGGTCAAGCGAGGAGCATCAGTCAGGCTGAAAATACCGACAGACGCAAAACCTGCACCTTGAGGTCGGGCTAACAGTGAACTGGATTGCGAGGTGGGCGGGGCGCGCCATTTTCTTCGCTGAAGAAAATGGCGCGAGTGACGGGGCTCGAACCCGCGACCTCCGGCGTGACAGGCCGGCACTCTAACCAACTGAGCTACACCCGCATTCCCCTCCGCGAGGAGGAGAAGGGCCGATTAAGGGCGACTCACGATGGGGTCAAGCGCAATGTGCGAAGATCCCGAAAATAGCTGAAAAATCAGCCTCTAGCGTCCGCAGTCGAGACCGGGCGCGTCGGGAGCGGCGGTCGCGCCTAGACCCAGCGCCTTCTGCATGAAGACTACGTCGCGCCAGGCATCGAACTTCCATCCGGCGGCATGGAAGACACCCACGTTCTCGAAGCCCGCGGCGGCGTGCAGGGCAATGGAGCCGGCGTTGGCGCTGTCGCCGATCACGGCCACCATCTGACGCATCCCCAGGGCTTCGCAGGTGCTCAGCAAGGCGTCGAGAAGCGCCTTGCCGACGCCGCGCCCGCGAAACGCCTCAGCCACATAGATCGAGTCCTCGACCATGAAGCGATAGGCGGCGCGCAGGCGATAGGGGCCGGCATAGGCGTAGCCCGCGACGGCTCCGTCGATCTCGGCCACCAGGACGGGCAGGCCCAGGCCGGCGGGCGCGGCCAGGCGCGCCCGCATCTCGTCCGCCGAGGGGACGTCCAGTTCGAACGTCCCCGTGCCGTTCAGCACGCTGTCAGCGTAAATGGCCGCGACGGCCGCCAGGTCAGCATCCGTGAACGGCCGGACAATCATGCTTTTTCCCAACCCTTTTCGACGGCCCAGACGGCGAAGGCGTAGTCGTGGGCGATGTCCTTCAGATAGTCGAAGCGGCCCGATGAAGCGAAGTGGCCCGCCTCCATGTTGATCTTCAGCAGCACCGGCTTGCCCGAGGTCGAGGCGGGGCGCAGCTTGGCCACCCACTTCTCGGGCTCCCAATAGGTGACGCGCGGGTCGGACAGGCCGCCGGTCGCCAGCAGGGCGGGATAAGGCTTCGCCTCGATCTGGTCATAGGGGCTGTAGCTCAGCATGTAGTCGTAGGCGGCGGCGTCCTCCAGCGGATTGCCCCACTCGGGCCATTCCGGCGGCGTCAGCGGCAGGCTGGTGTCGCTCATGGTGTTGATGACGTCGACGAAGGGCACGCCGCCGATGACGCCGGCCCACAGTTCGGGCCGCATATTGGTGACAACCCCCATCAGCAGACCGCCCGCCGAACGGCCTTCGGCCACGATATTGCCGGCCTTGGTGTAGTTCCGCGCGATCAGGTGGTCCGCGGCGGCGGTGAAGTCAGTGAAGGTGTTCTTCTTGGTCATCCGCCGGGCGTCCAGGAACCAGCCCCAGCCCTTGTCCGAACCGCCGCGGATATGGGCGATGGCGTAGATGAAGCCGCGATCGACCAGCGACAGCCGGTTGGTCGAGAAGCTGGCGGCGATCGGGATGCCGTAGGAGCCGTAGCCGTAGAGCAGCAGGGGCGCCGAGCCGTCGACCGGCGTGTCCTTGCGACGCAGCACTGTCACCGGCACCAACTGGCCGTCCGAGGCTGGGGCGTTCAGCCGTTCGACTACATAGTCCGCCGGGTTGTGGCCCGAGGGGATCTCCTGGATCTTGCGCAGGGTCCGCTCGCGCGTTTTCAGGTCGTAGTCATAGGTCGAGGTCGGCGTGGACGGCGAGTTGTACCCATAGCGCATGACCGTGGAGTCGAACTCCGACGCCCCGCCCAGCGACAGGGCGTAGGCGGGCTCGTCCACCGCGATCTCATGCTCGGCGCCCGCACGGTCGCGGATGACGATCTTGGTGTTGGCGTCGGCGCGCTCCTGACGGCCCAGGTAGTCCTTCACCAGGGCCACGCCCTCGATGAAGCGGCCCGGCGTGTGGGGGATCAGGTCCTTCCAGTTGGCCTTGGCGGGCGCATCGGTCGGGGCCTCGACGACCTTGAAGTCGATGGCGTCGTCGGCGTTGGTGCGGATCACCCAGCGGTCGCCCCAGTGGTCCAGGTCATAGAGGCGGCCGACATGGCGCGACTCGACCACCACGGGCGTGGCCGTGGGGGTCGCGCCGGGAATGATGCGGCCCTCAGAGGTTTCCTGATTGCCGATGCCGATGATGATGAAGGCGTCGTCCGAGGTGCGGCTGACGCTCTGGAACATACCGTCGTCGGTTTCCTCATAGACCAGGGTCGTCTCGCCGCCGCGCGCGGGACGGCGGAAGATCTTGTCCGGGCGACCGTTGTCGTCGCGGTTGGTCCAGAAGATCCACTGGCTGTCGGGCGAGAAGGTGAAGTTCTCGGTCGCCGATTCGATGGGGTCAGGCAGGACCTCGCCGGTCGCCAGATCCTTGACGTAGATCTTGAAGACCTCGGAGCCTTGCGCGTCCTCGGCATAGGCGAACAGAGCGTGGTCGGGGCTGTGCTCGGTGGCCGAGACCTCCGAATAGGCCTTGCCCTCGGCCAGTTGGTTGCAGTCCAGCAATTCCTGTCTTCGCTGGACGCGGGTGGTCTGAGTCACTTCCTCGCCATCGACCATCCAGGCGCCCTGGCGTTCCACCCGCATGTAGCGCGGGTGCTGCTCGCCCGTCCGGTATTCGGTGTAATATTCCCACGGACCATCGGGCGCAGGGACCGAGCTGTCGTCCTCCTTGATGCGGCCCTTCATCTCCTCGAACATCGCGGCTTGCAGCGGCAGGGTCGAAGCCATCATGGCCTCGCGATAGGCGTTCTCGGCGGTCAGGTGCTCCTTGACGTCGGCCTTGATCAGCGAGGGATCGCGCAGCACGGCCTGCCAGTTGTCGTCCTTCATCCACTGATAGTCGTCGGTGCGGACGCGGCCCAACTGTTCGATGCGGACAGGGACCTTCTTGGCGACGGGCGGTTGGGGCAGGGACATCGAGGCTCCGGTAGTCGAACGGGCGAGTGCAGGGGAGGCGGCCACAAGGCCGACGGCGGCGGTCGAAGCGATCAGTTCGCGGCGATTCATCAATAGGCTCCCCAATGGTTCGGGCGGACCTTGTGCCTGCGCGCGGGCGGCGTCAAATGGCGGAATGATCACTCAGGACGTTCCGCCCGCACCGCCCGCCGCCGTCGCGCCTGTCCCCTGGGACATGACCGTCGGCCTGATCAACGCGACTGTGCAGATCGACCAGCCCCTGGACGCGAGCACGCGCAAGGTCGGCACGGGTTTTCTGATTTCCGCACCCAAGCCGGACGGGACGCCGCGCGTCGTGCTCGTGACGGCCGCCCATGTTTTCAATGTCATGCCAGGGGCCGAGGCGCGCATCGGCTGGCGTACGCCGGAAGCGGACGGGGCGTGGAAGTTCACGCCCGGCAACCTGACCATCCGCGATGCATCGGGGGCGCCGCTATGGACCCAGCATCCCGAGCGCGACGTGGCGGTCATGGAGGTCGCCGCGCCCGCCGCCTTCGCTCAGGCGGCGATTCCGCTGGGTTGGCTGGCGGATGATACGACCTTCGATCGCTGGCGCGTAGGGCCGGGCGACGAGTTGATGGCCCTGGGCTATCCGCACGGCCTGTCAGCGAACAAGGCGGGTTTCCCCATTCTGCGCCTGGGCCGGATCAGTTCCTGGCCGCTGACGCCGATCCGCCACTTCCCGATCTTCCTGCTGGATTTTGCGGTGTCCCAGGGCAACTCGGGCGGGCCGGTTTTCTGGACCCCCGCTGTCGACCGCTTGCCCGGCGCGCCGACGCCCGACCATCCCTATATCGCCGGGGTTCTGGTGCAGGAGGTCCAGGGCGGCGGCGAGGGGCTGGAATTGGGCGTGGTCGCCCATGCCCAGTATGTCCGCGAGGCGATTGCGCTGCTGGATCAGTCGACCGCTGCTCCCGAAACGCAGTCGAACGCCGCGCAATAGCGGCGCCGCATTTCGTTTCTGATCGGGGCAGGGTCTTCTGGGCTGGCCTGGGTGACCTGGGCGTACCAGACGTCCCAGCCGATCGGTTTCCGGGTTGGCAGATAGTCCAGGCCGTGCAGCGCCAGGACGCGAGCGACCCCTGCGGCGTGCCAAGCCTTCTCGGCTTCAAGATCGGGATATAGCTCGGCCATCCAGCCGCGCAGAAGCGCTGCTTTTTCGGGCGGCATCTCGTCGACCTTCCAGTCACGGATCGAGCGTTCGGTCGCAGAGCGGCTGCCGCGATAGAAGCTGTCGGTAAAGGCCTGGGCCGCCTGGACATGTTCTGAGCCGGGCTCAGGACCCTCCCAGGGTTGACGTAGCGGTTCGTCGCCTTCGGTCAGGATGTCGAAGGGCAGTTCGATTATGAAGGGGACGCCCGCAGGCTGGGCGACGCGCCCTCGGAACACGATCGCCAGGGCGGCCTGCTGAAACCCCGAATCGGCCGGCTTGGCCGACACCGCCGCGCACCGGGCGAGGGCGCCAGTGTCGTTATTCTCGCACTCGAGCGTGACGGTCCCGTTGATCCGCAAATCTCTGGCCAGGGCCGGGTAGTCGGAACGTTTCACATCCGGCGGCGTCTCCCAGTGTGCGGGTTCGGCCAGCAGGGCCAAGGTGGCCAGAAGCGTAATCATGCGGTGAACTCCAGGCTAATCAGGGCTGGCGAGGGTTTCGGCCGTTGGCCCGCAATCGTAACCGGCGCAAAAGCGGCGACGCAGTTCGATCATCGGTTCGCGAGGATGGAGATCGCGGTTGGCCTCATTTAACGGTGAAATCTAGGATTCACTCCAATCATCCGGCTGTTTTCCAGCTCGCGCATGGCAAGGACGCGCGCCATGGACAGACCCCGTCGCTGACGCTCTGTCTTCTCATGAGAACGCCTCCCGCGCGCAGGTTGCACGGGAGGTGACGTGCGCTCAAGCCATAGAGGCCGACAATCAGCCCGCCAGAGCCTCAACGGTGAGGCCCTCTAGCAACTCTCCGCCCTGTCCCACGGCGGCCAGGCGGCTGGAGACGTGGCCGAGGACGTTGGCGGCGTAGAGTTCGTAAAGGTCCAGCTTGCCTTGCAGCCAGACGGGATCGCCGTTCCCGGCGTCGAGGCGAGCCTTGGCGGCGAGCGCGCCCTTGGCCAGCATCCAGCCGCCGACCACGTCGCCCATCAGCTTCAGATAGGCATCGGCGCCGGCCAGAACATCGGCGGCGCCGTCAGCAGCGGCCTTGCGGTCCAGCAGCCACAGGGTGGCGTCCTCGACGGCTTCGATGGCCGTGGCGAAGCGCTCAACCGGCTTGCCGGTATAGAGGCGGTCGATCTGGGCCAGGGTCAGCTTCATGTCGGCGATCAGGGCCTTGGCGGAATCGCCGCCGTCCATCGACAACTTGCGGCCGACCAGGTCCATGGCCTGGATGCCGTTGGTGCCCTCGTAGATCGGGGTGATGCGGGCGTCGCGATAGTATTGGGCCGCGCCGGTTTCCTCGATGAAGCCCATGCCGCCGTGGACCTGAACGCCCAGCGAGGCGACTTCGCAGCCGACGTCGGTGGACCAGGCCTTGGCGATGGGGGTGAACAGGTCCTCGCGACCCTTCCACAGCTTGCGGTCGGCCTCGGCAGCGGCGTGCTTGGCCAGGTCGGCGGCGACGCCGGTGGACAGGCAGATGGCGCGGGCGGCGGCGATCTTGGCCTTCATGACGCCCAGGGTGCGGCGCACGTCGGGGTGGTCGAAGATCGGAGCATTCTTCTCGCCGGTCCAGATGCTGCGGCCCTGACGGCGTTCCAGGGCATAGGCCAGGGCGTGCTGGTAGGCTCGCTCGGCGACGCCGACGCCCTCGACGCCGACGGCCAGACGGGCAGCGTTCATCATCACGAACATATGGGCCAGGCCCTCGTTCGGACGGCCGACCAACTCGGCGCGGGCGCCTTCATAGGCCATGACGCAGGTGGGCGAGGCGTGGATGCCCAGCTTGTGCTCGACCCCGACCGGGTGGAAGGCGTTGCGCTCGCCCAGCGAACCGTCGGCGTTGACGGCGAACTTGGGCGTCAGGAACAGGCTGATGCCCTTGGGTCCGGCAGGGGCGTCGGGCAGGCGGGCCAGCACTAAGTGGACGATGTTGTCCGTGGCGTCGTGGTCGCCCCAGGTGATGAAGATCTTCTGGCCGTTCAGGGCATAGGTCCCGTCGCCGTTCGGCGTGGCCGTGGTGGTCAGGGCGCCCAAGTCCGAACCGGCGTGGGGTTCGGTCAGCACCATGGCGCCGGTCCATTCGCCGCTGACCAGCTTGGTCAGGTAGGTGGCCTTTTGATATTCGGTGCCGACCGCCTCCAGCGCCTCGATCGAGGCCAGCGACAGCATGGGGCAGAGGCCAAACGCCATGTTGGCGGCGTGGACGGTCTCATAGGCGGCCAGTTCCAGCGCCTTGGGCAGGGCCTGGCCACCGGCCTCGACCGAGGCGGTCAGGCCGGTCCAGCCGCCTTCGGCGAACTGTTTGTAGGCATCGACGAAACCAGGGGCGGCGGTGACGGCGCCATTGGCGTATTTGGCGCCGGCCAGATCGCCGGGACGGTTCAGCGGGGCCAGGACCTGTTCCGAGAACTGACCGGCGGCTTCCAGTACCGCGCCCATCACGTCGGCGTCGTAGTCGATGAATGCGCCGGTAGCGGCGACCTGATCAATGCCGGCGACGGCCTCCAGGGCGAAGGCGAGGTCACGGACGGGGGCGCGGTAGCTCATGGCGGTCTCCAGAATCTTCAACATGCTTCTGACGCCCCAGCGGTCGCTGATGCAAGGGCGCTTGGACTTTGGTCGCGGTTCGCGCCACTCTCTGCATCAGTGCCGTCGCGGAAGGAAAGAGCCTTGGCCGAGCCTCGAAATCGCTATTCCACCGTCTCCTTGATCCTGCATTGGGTCATCGCCTTGGCCGTGGTCGCCCAGGTGGCGCTGATCATGGCCCATGACGCGACCGAGGGGCCGCTGTCGCGCGAGTTCGTGCAGGTTCACAAGGCAGTCGGCCTGACCATCCTGGTCCTGACCCTGGGGCGAATCGGCTGGCGGCTGGCCAATCCGCTGATCGCCCTGTCGGTCGAAATGCCGAAGTGGGAGCGCATCCTCGCGCGGACGACGCAGATCGCTTTCTACCTCGTGCTGCTGGCCATGCCGCTGACCGGATGGCTGGCGTCGTCGGCGGGCGGGCGTGAAATCAACTGGTTCGGTTTGTTCCAGTGGCCCTTGCTGCCGGTCGGCGGCGGGCGCGAGGCGGCGGGTCAGTTCATGGATATGCACGGGATCGTGGCCAAGCTGCTCTATGTGCTGATCGTCCTGCACGTCGTGGGGGCGCTGAAGCATCAGTTCATCAACCGGGACAATGTGCTGCACCGCATGATCCCGATGATCCCGCGTCGGCCATGAAGGGCGACACCCCTGAAATCGCCGCCGAGGCGCTGAAGACCGGGCGGCTGGTCATGCTGCCGACCGAGACGGTCTATGGGCTGGCGGCTGACGCCTCCAACCCGCAGGCGGTGGCGCGTATCTTTGAGGCCAAGGGAAGACCGCGCTTCAACCCCTTGATTGCACACGTCGCCAACGCCTTGGACGCCGAGGCCGTCGCCGTCTTCGACGAGCGGGCGAGGGCATTGGCCGAGGCCTTCTGGCCGGGCCCATTGACCATCGTGGCGCCGGTGCGGGACCGCGAGCGGGTCTGTGATCTGGCCCGTGCCGGTCTGGACAGCGTCGCCGTGCGCGTGCCGGGGCACCCACGCGCGCGGGCGGTAATCGCCGCCTTCGGCGGGGCCGTGGTCGCGCCCTCGGCCAACCGTTCGGGGCGACCCAGTCCCACGACCTTTGATGACGCCTTGGAGGAAACCGGCCACGCGGTCGGCGCCGCCGTGGACGGCGGGGCGTGCGCGGTCGGCGTGGAAAGCACGGTCGTTTCGGTGCTGGACGGGCGGGTGGCCCTGCTGCGCCCCGGATCGGTCACGCGCGAGGAGATCGAGGCCGTGGTCGGGCCGCTGGCCGAGGAGGCGGGGCAGGGCCATCGCTCGCCCGGTCGGCTGGCCCTGCACTACGCCCCGGACGCCCCCGTGCGAATCGAGGCCGAGACGGCGAACGACGGCGAAGTCCTCCTGGGCTTTGGCGCCGGTGTGGGCGATCCGCGCTGGAGCCTGAGCCCGACCGGCGATCTGCGCGAGGCGGCGGCCAATCTGTTCCGCCTGCTGCGCGAGGCCGACCGGGCCAAGCCTCCCGGAATCGCCGTGTCGCCGATCCCGCACAGGGGGCTGGGCGAAGCCATCAATGACCGCCTGCGTCGCGCAGCGGGGTTCGTCGGCTAGAAGCGGGGGCTAGAGGAAGCGGGCCTTCAGATCGACGCTGGAGGTCTGGCCCACCTGGGGCGCGCAGGTTTCCAGCCATTGTTCCGCCGCCTGACGACCGCGCGACTTCAGGTCGTTGAGGAAACTCCATTCCGTGTCGAACTTGGTCGACAGCGACAGGCTGCCCAGCCAGTCGTCGACCTCGATGGCGTGCATGCGGACTGCGCGGTGGCGGTCCTCGGTGCGGCTCAGTTTCCCCTCTGCGATCAGGTCCTGGACGAAGGCGACGGCGCGCAGTTCGGCAACGAGAGGCGCGTTGAACAGAATCTCGTTCAGCCGGTCCATGATCTCACCGGCCTCGCGCGGGGCCTCGTCACGCACGAAGGGGTTGAGCGGCAGCAGCAGGATGTCGTCGGGCGTGTCGGCGTAGAACAGCGGCCATAGCGCCGGATTGGCCAGATAGCCGCCGTCCCAGTAGGGCTCGCCCTCGATCTCGACCGCCTGGAACAGGTGCGGCAGACAGGCCGAGGCCAGCAGGACGTCGGGGGTGATATCGGGCGTCTTGAATAGGCGCGATCGCCCGGCGCGGACTGCCGTGGTCGAGACGATCAACTGAATGTCGGAGCCTCGCACCGCCTCAAAATCGACGGCGGTCTCCAGCACGCGCTTCAACGGGTTCAGGTTGAAGGGATTGAAGGCGTAGGGGCTCATGGACATGGCCAGGGTCTCGCCTGCCTTCCACATGGGCGTGTCCTTGAGCCAGCCGGGCGTCAGGGTCCTGGACCAGATGGCGCTGTCGCCAAAGACGTTGCGGCCGCCGGACTGATTGACCTCGCGCCACAGTCTGTCGAGCGACATGCGAGCGCCCTCAGCGCCGCCTTGCTCTAGTCCGGTGATCAGCGCCGCAGCATTCATCGCCCCTGCCGAGGCGGCGGTAACGGCGCGAATGTCGAGAATGTCGGCTTCCAGAAGCCGATCCAGCACGCCCCATTGGAATGCGCCGTGCGAGCCGCCGCCTTGTAATGCGAGACAGACAGGATGGCGGTCAGGCTGTGACTTCGACTTGGCCATCATCCGCCCTCGTTCAGATCGCTATTGCGCGGTCCAGCCGCCATCGACCGAATAGTGCGAACCATTGGCCGAGGCCCCGAGGTCGGACACCAGATAGAGGAAGATGCCCGCCAGTTCGTCGGTCGTGACGAAGCGCTTGGTCGGCTGCGAGCCCAGGATGACGTTCTTCATCACGTCCTCGGTCGTCATGCCGCGCGTGCGGGCCTGATCCTCGATCTGCTTGGCGACGATGGGGGTCTCGACGAAGCCGGGGCAGATGGCGTTGCAGGTGATGTTCTGCTGGGCTAGTTCCAGGGCCACGGTCTTGGTGAAGCCGATCACGCCGTGCTTGGCGGCGACATAAGCCGACTTGAAAGGGCTGGCGACCAGGCCGTGGGCCGAGGCAATGTTGACGATGCGGCCGCGTCCCTGGGCCTTCATGATCGGGATCGCCGCCTTGGTGGCGTAGAAGGTCGAGGACAGGTTGATCGAAATGATCTTCTCCCACGCCTCGGCGGGGAAGTTCTCGACGGCCTCGACATGCTGGATGCCGGCGTTGTTGACCAGGATGTCGAGGCGGCCCAACTCGCGGTGGGCGGTGGCCACCATGTCGGCGATTTGATCCGGCTGTGTCATGTCGGCGGGGTGGTAGAGGACGCGCACGCCCGTCTCGGCCGCCAGATCAGCGCGGGTCTGTTCGATGACGGCGGGATCGCCCAGGCCGTTCAGCACCACGTCGCCGCCGCATTGCGCGACAGCGCGCGCCAGAGCCAGGCCGATGCCCGAGGTCGAGCCTGAGACGACGGCCACCTGGCCCTTAAGATCGTTCATGGCGAACATGCGGAGAGAACCCGTGAAATGGCTATGTTGCAATGCAGCCTAACCGCAGTCTTTCGATCTGGCGATCAGGAATTTCCCTCTCTGATGAATATCCAGTCCGCATCGGTCGAAAGCGCCTTGTCGAAGCGGTAGCCGTCGCGATCGAAGGCCTTGAGATCCTCAGCCTTTTCGATGCGGTTCTCGATGGCGTAGCGGGCCATGGCGCCGCGCGCCTTCTTGGCGAAGAAGGAGATGATGCGGGCCTCGCCGTCCTTGCGCTCCTTGAAGTGGGGCGTGACCAGCGGCAGCTTCAGCGCCTTGGCGTCCACGGCGCCGAAATATTCCTGGCTGGCCAGATTGACCAGGGTGCGGTCGGCCAGGGGCTGGGCGTCTTCGTTCAGGCGTTGAGAGATACGCTCGCCCCAGAAGTCGTAGAGATTGGCGCCGCGCTTGGTCTTCAGGCGAATGCCCATCTCCAGGCGATAGGGCTGGATGGCGTCCAGCGGGCGCAACAGGCCGTAGAAGCCCGACAGGATACGCAGGTGGTCTTGCGCCCAGGCCAGATCGGCCGGCGCCAGCGAGCGGGCGTCCAGCCCGTCATAGACGTCGCCGGCGAAGGCGAAGACGGCCTGCAGCGCGCCCTCGGCGGTTTCATTGTCGAAGGACTGGAAGCGTTCGTAGTTCAGGTCGGCCAGGGCGTCGGAAATCGACATCAGGCGACGCAGGTCGGCGCGGCTCAGTTTCTTCGTGACCTTGGCCAGCTCCGCCGTCTCGTCGGCGCATCGACGCGGAGTCGTGGCGACGTCGAGGGCAGGGGGCGTGAAGTCCAGCCGTTTGGCTGGGGACAGGACGATCAGCAAGGCGACACAGGCTCCGAAACATCGGGAAGCGGGCCTCATAGGCCGCTTCCGTGACGATTTGAACCGTCGGCGGCGTCACATGCGGTCGTGGCGCCTAGAAGAGGACGACCGGATTCATGATCCGCTGTGGGTCGATGGCCTGACGGATCGCCTGCATGGTCGCGATCTCCAGCGGCGACTTGTAGCGCCGCGCCTCCTCGGTTTTCAGCCGTCCCAGGCCGTGTTCCGCCGAGATGGAGCCGTTGTAGCGGGCGACCACGTCGTGGACGACTTCAGAGCCCTCCATCCAGCGGGCGATGAAGGCGGCAACATCTTCACCGACGCCGGGGATCACGTCATAGTGAAGGTTGCCGTCGCCGACATGGCCGAAGACGGAGACCCGGCAACCCGGATGGAACTTCTCGACCGCGGCCGTAGCCTCGTCGATGAAGTCGGCGATGCGGGACACCGGCACGGACACATCATGCTTCCATCCGCCGCCCTCGGGCTTGAGGCCGGCCGAGTGTTCTTCGCGCAGACGCCAGAAGGCGGCCTTCTGGGCGTCGTTCTGGGCGATGGCGGCATCCGTGATCAGGCCTTCCTCGAAGGCGTTGGTCAGCAACCGCTCCATAGCCGAATCAGCGCCGCCGGGCTCGCCCGAGGTCAGTTCGATCAGGACGTACCAGGGCGGGGTCGATTCCAGCGGTTCGCGCGTGTCGGGAATGTTCTTGAGCACCAAGGCCATGCCAAGGCGTTTCATCAGCTCAAAGGCCTCGACCCCGCCGCCGGTCTCGGCCTTGGCGCGGGCCAGCAGGGCGACGGCGGCGTGGTGGCTTTCCAGCCCTACGATGGCCGTGGCGCGGCTGCGCATGATGGGAAACAGCTTCAGCGTCGCCGCCGTGACCACGCCCAGGGTGCCCTCGGCGCCGATGAACAACTGCTTCAGGTCGTAGCCGGTGTTGTCCTTGCGCAGCCGTTTCAGACCATTGAAGACCTGACCGTCCGGCATGACCGCCTCGATGCCCAGCACCAGATCGCGCATCATGCCGTAGCGCAGGACCGCCGTGCCGCCGGCATTGGTCGAGATGACGCCGCCGATGGTGGCAGAGCCTTCGGCGGCGAGGCTGAGGGGGAAGAAGCGGTCCTTTTCCTTGGCCAGTTCCTGGGCCTCCAGCAGGGTCACCCCGGCCTCCAGCGTCATGGCGTCGTCCAGTGGCGTCACGTCGCGCACGGTCCGCAGCTTGCGTGTGGACAGCAGAACCTCGCCAAACGGGATCTGGCCGCCGACCAGGCCGGTGCCGCCGCCTTGGGTCACGACGGCGACGCCGTGGCGGGCGCAAATCGCGATGGCCTTGGCCACCTCCTCGGTCGTGCGCGGTTGCAGCAGCATCGGCGTTTCGCCCGTCCAGCGCCCGCGCCATTCGGTCAGCCAGGGCGCCATGTCATCGGCGTCCGTGGTCCAGGCGCCGGGCAGGGCGGCTTTCAACTCTTCGAGGGCGGCGGGCGTGGGGAGGGTCATATCCGCCTTGTGGCAAAAGGCGTGGCGTGGTGGAAGCGCAAAACCCTGCCTCCAGGCGGTCCATTCGCGGAGAAAACATGATTCCGACCCCGGCCGTCGGCGTGGTCTGCCTGAAGGGCGACGAAGTCCTGCTGATCCGGCGCGGCACGCCGCCGCGTCAGGGCGAATGGAGTTTGCCGGGCGGCCGAATCGAGCCGGGCGAACGTCTGGCGGACGCTGCGCTGCGCGAACTGCGCGAGGAAACGGGCGTCGAGGCCGAACTGATCGGCCTGATCGATGTAGTGGACGGCCTGTTTCCCGAAGCCGGGCGGCACTATGTCCTGATCGACTATGCTGCGATCTGGACGGGCGGCGAGCCGCTGGCGGGCGATGATGCGGTCGAGGCCGCTTTCGTGCCGTTTGAGGAGGCGTTGCAGAGGGTCGATTGGTCCGAGACGCGGCGGATCATCCGACAGGGCCGCGACATGGCGGCTGCCCGTGGCTCGGGAAGGGGCGCTGACGGCCTTGTCATCGCCAGCGAACCGGATTCGGTGGCGCGAGGGCTAGGCGACCGTTAAGCTGGCCTCCAACCGGAGGGGCTTATGGATTTCTCGATTATCTTCTTTTTGATGTTCGCGGCCTTCGCGATCATCTTCCTGTTCAGCGTCATCAAGATCGTGCCGCAAGGCCGTGAATTCACGGTGGAACGCTTCGGAAAATACACCAAGACCCTGAAGCCAGGCATCAGCATCCTGACTCCGTTCGTGGAGCGGGTGGGCAAGCGCATGAACATGATGGAACAGGTGCTGGACGTCCCGACCCAGGAGGTCATCACCAAGGACAACGCCATGGTGAAGGTGGACGGCATCGTCTTCATCCAGGTGATGGACGCCGCCCGCGCCGCCTATCGCGTCGATGACCTGCCCTACGCCATCGCCCAGCTCTGCATGACCAACCTGCGGACCGTGGTCGGCTCGATGGAACTGGATGAGGTCCTGTCGCAGCGCGACGCCATCAACACCCGTCTGCTGCACGTCATCGATGCGGCCACCGAGCCGTGGGGCGTCAAGGCCAACCGCATCGAGATCAAGGACCTGACGCCGCCGACCGACATCACCAACGCCATGGCGCGTCAGATGAAGGCGGAGCGTGAGCGTCGCGCCGTCATCACCGAGGCGGACGGCGAGAAGCAGGCCGCCATCGCCCGCGCCGAGGGCGCCAAGCAGGCGGCGATCCTGGAGGCCGAAGGTCGCCGCGAAGCCGCCTTCCGCGACGCCGAGGCTCGCGAGCGTGAAGCCGAGGCCGAGGCCAAGGCGACGGCCATGGTGTCCGAAGCCATCGCGCGCGGCGACGTCAACGCCATCAACTACTTCGTGGCCCAGAAATACGTCGAAGCCTTCGCCGAACTGGCTCGCAATCCCACGGCCAAGACGGTCATCGTACCCGCCGAGATGGGCGGCCTGGTCGGCACCATCGCCGGTCTGGGCGAACTGGTCGGCCTGGCCAAGGAACAGCAGCAGGGCCGCACCGAGACGCGGGCCGTCTCGCGTCCGGCGCCTGCGCCCGCTGCACCGGCTCGTCCCGCACCGCGTCGCCCCGGCGGCGCCGTTCCGACCACGGAGTAGGGCATGGACTGGATTTTGAATCTTTATGCCGCTCAGCCCTTCTGGCTGTGGTTGGCGGTGGGCGTGGTCCTGTTGGCCATCGAGGCGGCGGCCTCGACCGAGTGGCTGTTGTGGCCGGCCGTTTCCGCCGGACTGACAGCCCTGATCGCGGCGCTGGCGCCCAATCTGGGCCTGCCGGTCGAGATCGGAATATTCGCCGCCTTGACCGTGGCCTCGACGGTCCTTTCGCGCCGTCTGATCAAGCGGGTGAACCCTGCCGATGAACCCGACATCAACGACCGCGACCTGCGGCTGGTAGGCGAGCGGGCGCGGGTAGTCGAGGCCTTCGTGGACGGTCGCGGCCGGGTCTTCGTCTCGGGCGCCGAATGGCCCGCCGAGATCGAGGGCGCGGGGCCTCTGGCCGGCGAAAGCGTGGTGATTGAATCGGTCGACGGACCGCGCCTGCGGGTGCGCCCGGTCTGACGCTTTAGCGGCGTCGCATCTCTTCGACGCCGCGATTCGCCAGGGCGTCGGCCCGTTCGTTCAGGACGTGGCCGGCGTGACCCTTGACCCAGTGCCATTTGACCTCGTGACGGCTGCGAGCTTCGTCCAGGCGTCGCCAGAGGTCGTCGTTCTTGACCGGCTTCTTGTCGGCGGTCTTCCAGCCGCGAGCTTTCCAGCCGCGAATCCATTCGGTGATGCCCTGCATGACATATTTGCTGTCGGTATGCAGATCGACGCGGCAGGGCCGCTTCAGGGCCTCCAGCGCAGCGATGGCGGCCATCAGCTCCATGCGGTTGTTGGTGGTGTTGGGCTCGCCGCCCCACAACTCCTTCTCGTGACCGCCGCCGGTCTGCAGGATCGCGCCCCAGCCGCCAGGGCCGGGATTGCCCTTGCAGGCGCCGTCGGTATGAATGATGACGTGATCAACGAGACTCATGACCGGGTCCCTACAGCGTCCCTTGGCGCGCCGCCATCAGTCAGCCTATATGACGCACAACAATCAGTCGGACAGGACCGCGTTCGTGGTCCTTTTGAGGAGGTAACGCCATGGGCTCCATGAGCATCTGGCACTGGGCCATCGTCATCGTTGTCGTCGCCCTGCTGTTCGGCGGTCGCGGCAAGCTGTCCGGCATCATGGGCGACGCCGCGAAGGGCATTCGCGCCTTTAAGGACGGCCTGAAGGACGACACGGATTCCAAGGGGCCGAAGGATGGCGTCAGCTCGCTGCCGCGCACCGAGGCCGAAAAAGAAGAACTGAACCGCTAAGCCTTTCGCGGAAAGACGCTGAATCATGGGTGGTCTTGGCCCCGGAATCGGCGGGTTCGAAATCCTTGTCATCGGCCTGGTGGCCCTGCTTGTCGTAGGGCCCAAGGATTTGCCGATGCTGATGCGCAAGGTGGGTCAGTTCGTCGCCAAGGCGCGCGGCATGGCCAACGAATTCCGCGCGAGCTTCGACGAAATGGCGCGCCAGTCCGAGCTGGACGACCTTCGCAAGGAGGTCGAGGCTCTGCGGACGGGGCAGGGGATGCACCCGCTTGGCGCCGACGCCGAAGCGGCCTTCAAGGGTATTCGCAAGGACCTGGAAGCCCCGCTAGACGCCCCGGCTCTGGCTGCGCCTGCTCTGGCGACGCCGGTCGCCACGGGCGTGGACGAATGGCCGGACGAGTTCCAGACCGCTGCCGAGCCGATTGCAGAGACCGTCGTCGCTGAACCCAAGATCAAGGCGGCTGCGAAGCCGAAGGTGGCACGCTCTTCGGCCAAGACCGCTGCCAAGCCGACCACGAAAACCACCAAGGCCGTCGCAGAAACAGAAGCGCCCAAACCCAAGTCCGTGCGTAAGAAGAAGGTCGATCAATGACGTCGCTCGACCGGGATGAGGCCGATATCGAGGCCTCACGCGCGCCCCTGATGGATCACCTGATCGAGCTGCGTGGACGGCTGCTGATCTGCGTTGTGGCCTTCATTGTCGCCTTCATCGGCTGCTTCGCCTTCTCCGAGAAACTCTATCTCTTCCTGGTCCAGCCCTATGTGGTGTCGGCGGCCTTCCATCAGACGGTGGGGGCGCATGGCCATGTCTCGCCGTTCGACCTGATCCTGGGCACGGCGCGCCTGATCCCGGTGCCGGACGTGGACCATCAGAGCGTCAAGCTGATCTACACGGCGCCGCTGGAAATCCTCTTCACCAAGATGAAGCTGGCCGGTCTCGGCGCCGTCATCGTGGCCTTCCCGGTTCTGGCCTGGCAGCTGTATCGCTTCGTCGCGCCGGGCCTTTACCGGAACGAGAAAGGCGCCTTCCTGCCCTTCCTGATCGCGGCGCCGGTGCTGTTCCTGCTGGGCGCGGCGCTGGTCTATTTCGTCATGCTGCCCTTCGTCATGTGGTTCTCGCTGAGCCAGCAGATCATAGGCGACGGCGTGGCCGCCGAGTTGCTGCCCAAGGTGTCGGACTATCTGAACCTGGTGACCGCGCTGATCCTGGCCTTCGGCCTGTGCTTCCAGTTGCCGGTCGTGATGACCCTGTTGGGCCTGGCCGGGCTGATCAGTTCCAGCGTCATGGCCAAGGGCCGCCGCTACGCCATCGTCGCCGTGGTCGTGGTCGCCGCCGTGGTGACGCCGCCGGACCCCATCAGCCAGCTGATGCTCGCCGTGCCGATGGTGCTGCTCTACGAAGTCTCGATCTGGTGCGTTCGCATCATCGAACTACGCCGCAAGAAGGCGGATGCAGACGAGGGGCTAGCCGCCTGAAGGCCGCCTAGAAGATGCTGATTTGAGCGGGCGCGGCCTAACGGTTCGCGCCCGTTTTCTTTGCTGATCGGTCCTTCATGAACAACCGTGACTAAGGGACCTTCGTGGCCTGGCCTGGTGAAGGGGCCAACAGTTCTTGGACTGAGGATCAGCAAGGTCTTTGTTGACGGTTTCTTCATCACCTCCGCAGCGACGAAATGAAAAAGGCGCCGGACGTTTCCGTCCGGCGCCTTGATCGTCAGACTGATCCGGGGATCAGCAGCTATAGTACATGTCGAACTCGACCGGGTGCGGGTGCAACTGCAGACGGGCGACTTCTTCGGACTTCAGCGCGATATAGCTGTCGATGAAGTCGTCATCCATGACGCCGCCCTTCTTGAGGAAGGCGCGGTCGGCGTCGAGCGCCTCAAGGGCTTCCTTCAGCGAACCGGCCACCTCGGGGATCGAGCCGCGTTCTTCCGGCGGCAGGTCGTAGAGGTTCTTGTCGGCGGCCGCGCCCGGATCAATGCGGTTCTCGATGCCGTCCAGACCGGCCATCAGCAGGGCGACGAAGGTCAGGTAGGGATTGCCCATCGGGTCGGGGAAGCGGGCTTCCAGGCGCTTGGCCTTGGGCGACGAGACATGCGGGATGCGGATCGAGGCCGAACGGTTGCTGGCCGAGTAGGCCAGCTTCACCGGGGCTTCATAGCCGGGCACCAGGCGCTTGTAGGAGTTGGTGGTCGAGTTGGCGAAGGCGTTGATGGCCTTGGCGTGCTTGATGATGCCGCCGATGTACCACAGGCATTCCTGCGACAGGCCGGCGTACTTGTCGCCAGCGAACTGGGGCTTGCCGTCCTTCCAGATCGACATGTGGACGTGCATGCCCGAGCCGTTGTCGGCGAACATGGGCTTGGCCATGAAGGTCGCCGACTTGCCGTAGGCCGCGGCCACGTTGTGGATGACGTATTTGTAGAGCTGCAGACGGTCGGCCATGGTCAGCAGGTCGCTGAACTTCAGGCCCAGTTCGTGCTGCGCCGGGGCGACCTCGTGGTGATGCTTCTCCGGGTCCATGCCCAGGTCCTTCATCACGCCCAGCATCTCGCCGCGCAGGTCCTGGGCGGAGTCGACCGGGTTGACGGGGAAGTAGCCGCCCTTGTGACCGGGACGGTGGCCCAGGTTGCCCTCGGCGTATTCAGCGCCGGTGTTGGACGGCAGTTCGATCGAGTCGAAGCTGTAGCCGGTGTTGTGCGGGGCGGTGTTCCAGCGCACGTCGTCGAAGATGAAGAACTCGGCTTCCGGGCCGAAATAGACCACATCGCCCACGCCCGAGGACTGGACATAGGCCAGGGCCTTCTTGGCCATCGAGCGGCTGTCGCGGTTGTAGGGCTCGCCGGTGTCGGGGCTGAGGACGTCGCAGAACAGGAACAGCGTGGTCTGCTGATAGAAGGGGTCGATATAGGCGCGCGTCAGGTCCGGCTTCAGCAGCATGTCGGACTCGTTGATGGCCTTCCAGCCCGCGATCGACGAGCCGTCGAACATGGTGCCTTCTTCCAGGAACTCCTCGTCGACCATGTCGATGTCGAAGGTCACGTGCTGCAGGCGGCCGCGCGTATCGGTGAAGCGGATGTCGACGTACTGGACGTCTTTTTCCTTGATCTCTTGAAGGATCTTTTGGGCGGCGCTCATTCTCGAAGTCCTGTCAGTTCGGGGAGGAGAAACGAAAAGCGGCCGCCCTTGCGGGACGGCCGTGGTGGTGGGGTCAGATAGCCTGGGCGCCGGTTTCGCCGGTGCGGATGCGGATGACGTCTTCCAGGGCGGAGACGAAGATCTTTCCGTCGCCGATCTTGCCGGTGCGGGCTGCGGTCTGAATGGCGTCGACCACGGCGGGGGCCAGATCATCGGCCACGACGACCTCGATCTTGATCTTGGGCAGGAAGTCGATGACGTACTCGGCGCCCCGATAAAGCTCGGAATGACCCTTCTGGCGACCGTATCCCTTGGCCTCCAGCACAGTCATGCCCTGCACTCCGATATCCTGGAGAGCGTCCTTCACTTCATCCAGCTTAAACGGCTTGATGACGGCTTCAATCTTCTTCATGGCGAGTCCCGAGCCGGCTGCCTTGGTTGGTCCGACGCTCGGGGGGTAAAGGGACATTGCATTGCACAATAAGGCAAGCAATTTTCGTGCGTAGAGGCCATCCGTGAACGGAATTCGATCATGAACCCGATCAACGACCCCATGACATGGCAAAGCCGGCTGCCCTGGCCCGAAGCAGAGGCCCACAAGCACGCTAGAGGACGACTCGGCGTGGTGTCGGGCGGCGCGCTGTCGACGGGCGCGGCAAGGCTGGCGGCGCGGGCGGGTCTGAGAATCGGGGCGGGGCTGGTGAAGGTGTTCTGCCCGCCAGATGCGGCGTCCGTTCTGGCGCCGACGCTGGAAGCGGTAATGCTGGCCAGCTTCGCCACAGCAGATCAGTTGGCGGCGCTGGCCCAACCGATGGACGCAGTGGTGATCGGACCTGCAGCAGGCCTCACAGAGGCAACGGGAGGCAATGTGGCGGCGTTGGCTCGGACGGGGGCGGCCCTGGTGATCGACGCCGACGCTCTGACCCTGTTCCGCGACCGACCGGGCGACCTGTTCGCCTGTCTGGACCGCGACGACGTATTGACGCCGCACGAGGGCGAGTTCGAGCGCCTGTTTCCCGGCCTGCTGGCCAAGGGGCGGGAGGCGGCGGCGGCGGAGGCTGCCGGGCGTGCGGGGGCCGTGGTGGTGCTGAAGGGCGGCGCCACTGTCATCGCCGCGCCGGACGGGCGCTGTGTCGTCAACGGCAACGGATCCCCCTGGCTGGCGACGGCCGGCAGCGGCGATGTTCTGGCGGGGATGATCGGCGGCCTGCTGGCCCAGCACATGGACAGCTTCGACGCGGCCTGCGCGGCGGTGTGGATGCATGCGGACGCGGCGAAGCGGTTCGGGCCGGGGCTGATCGCGGAGGATTTGCCGGATCTGATCCCAGCGGTCCTGGCCGGGCTCTATCCCGGCTGAGGACCTGTGGTGCGGATGAGAGGACTCGAACCTCCACGCCTCTCGGCGCCAGAACCTAAATCTGGTGCGTCTACCAGTTCCGCCACATCCGCATAGGTAGGCGGATGCCTGTAAGCGAGAGTGCGGGATTGGGCAATCAGCCATTGATCCCGCCATGAAAAAAGGCCCCAGATTGCTCCGGGGCCTTTCTCTTTTTTGTGGTCTGTCGCAGCTTGCGCGGCTTGAGACCGTGAGACTGATCCGAGGATCAGTCCTTCTTGTTGTCGACGCCGTGGCCGAGAGCCTCCACGGCCGTTTCCAGCGTGGTGTCCTCGGTGATGTCGATGCCCTTGGCCAGCTTCGAGTGAGCGAAGCCGTAGAGGCCGTAGATCAGGGCACCGACGACCGCGTAGATGCCCAGGATGGTCAGGGGCAGCGGGTTGTCGTTCAGGGCGTGCTGAACCATCGGGATGAAGTTGAACGAGGCCAGCGCCAGGCAGGCCAGGATGCCCAGGACCGCGGTGACGATGCCGCCGGGGACCTTGAACGGACGCTCCATCTCAGGGTGCTTGATACGCAGCACGATGACCGAGAGGCAGACGATGGCGAAGGCCGTCGCCGTGCCCAACGACACGAGGTCGCCCAGAATCGAGATCGGCAGGAAGGAGGCCGCGATCGCGATCACGATGCCCAGCAGGATGGTGCCGATCCACGGAGTGCGGAACTTGGGGTGGATGGTGGCGAACACCTTCGGCAGCAGGCCGTCGCGGGCCATGGTGTAGAAGATGCGCGTCTGGCCATAGCAGAGCACCAGCATGACCGAGGACAGGCCGGTGACAGCGCCGATCTTGATCAGGAAGGCGATCAGGTTGAGCTGACCGCTGGGCGCGGCGGCCAGCGGCACATTGGCCCATTCCAGACCCATGCGGTCGATGGCCACGGCGATCGGAGCCGGCGAAGCCAGTTCCAGATAGGGAACCACGCCGGTCATGACGGCGGCCACGGCCATGTAGATCAGGGTGCAGACGAACAGGGCGCCCAGGATGCCGACCGGCACGTCCTTGGACGGGTTCTTGGCTTCGGCGGCGGCGGTCGAGACGGCCTCGAAGCCGACGTAGGCGAAGAAGATGATCGACGCGCCGCGGAAGATGCCGCCGACGCCGAACTGGTCCCAGCTATCGCCCTGGGCCGGAATGAAGGGCTGCCAGTTGGCCGGGTTGATATATTGAATGCCGACCGCGATGAACGTCAGCAGGACGATGATCTTGATGACGACGATGGCGTTGTTGATGTTGGCCGATTCCGACACGCCGAGCACCAGCAGACCGCAGACTGCGGCGATGCCGACGGCAGCGACCAGGTTGAAGGTGCCGGTCATCGGGAAGCCCGCGTCAGGGCCGCTGGCGATGTACTGGATCAGGGGGGTCGCCCACTGAGGCCCTTCGCCGCCGGCGAAACTTATTGTGGGGAATAGACTGGCGCTTAGGCCGAAGTCATTGAGGATCGACACGACATAGCCGGACCAGCCGACCGCCACGGTAGAGGCCGCGACGCCGTATTCCAGCACCAGCAGCCAGCCCATGATCCAGGCGAAGACCTCGCCCAGGGTGCCATAGGCATAGGTGTAGGCTGACCCCGAAACGGGCATGGTCGAGGCCAGTTCCGCATAGCAGAGGCCCGCCAGACCGCAGGCGATGCCGGCGATCACAAAGGAGAACATGATGGCCGGACCAGCGTGCGCCGAGGCCACCTGACCCGTCAGAACAAAGATGCCGGCGCCGATGATGGCGCCGATGCCCAAACTCATCAGATTCATCGGGCCTAGGGTCCGTTTCAGCTCGCTCTTGGCGGCTTCTTTCTGGATCTGAGCGATGGATTTTTTAAGGAATAGCCGGTTGCCGGCTGGCTTTACGCCGTCTGCGGACATGAAGTCGCGCCCCCAATTACGCAACGACCCCTCCCGGGTCGTCTTCTTGGGGGCGGACGCTAACCATCCGAAGGGCCGCGCGCAACGCGGTTTCGGTTGGATGAAGCGATGACGACGCTTTCGTGACCGGGGCTGTTGCGGCTAGAGCCGATGTGATGCTGCCGATTCACGCCGTACTGGAGCCGCTGAAAGCGGCGCTGAGCGCGACCAATGCGGTCGTTCTGGCCGCCCCGCCGGGGGCGGGCAAGACCACGGTCGTGCCTCTGGCCCTGCTGGATCAGTCCTGGCTGGGCGATCAAAAAGTGCTGGTGCTGGAGCCGCGTCGGCTGGCCGCGCGGGCGGCGGCGGACCGGATGGCGGCGACCCTGGGCCAGAAGGCGGGCGGAACCGTCGGCTATCGCACCCGTCTGCAAAGTCGCATCGGCCCGGACACGCGCATCGAAGTCATTACCGAGGGCGTCTTCACGCGGATGATTCTCGACGACCCGGCGCTTGAGGGCGTAGGCGCGGTCCTGTTCGACGAATTCCACGAACGCAGCCTGGACGCAGACCTGGGCCTGGCCCTGGCGCGCGAAAGTCAGTCGGTGCTGCGCGACGATCTGCGGCTGCTGGTCATGTCGGCGACGCTGGATATTGCGGGGGTGTCCCGCCTTCTGGACGGCGCGCCGGTGATTGAGGCCGAGGGGCGGATGTTCCCGGTCGAGACCCTCTATCTGGGCCGCAACATCGCCGAGCGATTCGAGGATGCCGTGGCGCGGGCGGTCATGCAGGCGCTGGGCGAGCAGACGGGATCGATGCTGGTCTTCCTGCCGGGGCAGGGTGAGATCCATCGCACGGTCCAGCGGTTGAACGAACGCCTGCGCGACCCGAGCGTGGATGTCGTCGCCCTCTATGGGGCGCTGGACAAGGGCGAGCAGGACCGGGCCATCGAACCGGCGCCGCCGGGACGACGCAAGGTGGTGCTGGCGACCTCGGTGGCGGAAACCAGCCTGACCATCGAAGGCGTGCGGGTGGTGATCGACGGGGGCCTGTCGCGCGTGCCTCGCTTCGAGCCGTCCAGCGGCCTGACGCGCCTGGCGACGGTCAAGGTCAGTCGCTCATCGGCCGAACAGAGGCGGGGCCGCGCCGGGCGCGTCGAGCCCGGCGTCTGCTACCGCCTGTGGGATGAGGAACAGACGCGGGGTCTGGTCCCGCATCAACGGCCGGAAATTCAGGAAGCCGACCTGACCGCCTTTGCGCTCGATCTGGCGCGCTGGGGGGCGAAGTCGGTCGAGGGGTTGGCCCTGCTGGACCCGCCGCCCGCCGGGGCCTTGGCCGAGGCGAGGAAGGTGCTGACCCGGTTGGGTGCGCTGGACGCCAAGGGCGATCTGACGGCGCACGGGCGGCGGCTGACCCGTATTCCCCTGCCGCCGCGACTGGCGCACATGGTGGCGGTGGCCTCGGATCAGGATGACGCTCTGACCGGGGCGCGGATCGCGGCGGTGCTGAGCGAACCGGGCCTCGGCGGGAACGCCGTCGATCTGCACGACCGATTGAAAGGGCTGGAACGGGATCGTTCGCCGCGTGCGCGTGACGCCATGAAGCTGGCCGAACGCTGGGCGCGGGCGGCCGGGGGCGGGAGCGGCGGGGAGGTCGACGCGGGTCTGCTGCTGGCTGAGGCCTTCCCCGAGCGGATCGCGCGGGCACGCGGCAAGCCGGGCGAGGTGCTGCTGGCCTCCGGGCGCGGGGCCTTCCTTGATCCGACCGAGCACATGGCGCGGGAGCCCTGGCTGGCGGTCGCGGAGCTGGGCGGCGGCGACGCGCGTGACCGCATCCGGCTGGCGGCGGCGCTGGACCCTGCGACGTTGGAGGCTGATCTGGCGCACAGGATCGAGGTCGAGGACCGGCTGGCGCGAGAACCGTCGGGCAAGCCGGTGATCCGCCGTATCCGGCGCATTGGCGCCCTGGTGCTGGATGAAAAGGTCGTGGGCGCGCCGGATCGGACGACCATGACGGCGGCGCTGAAATCAGAAGTTGAGGCGGGCGGGCTGAAGGCCCTGAACTGGGGCGAGCAATCGTCGGCTCTGCGGGCGCGGCTGGCCTTCTTGCATGGGCTGGATGCGGCCTGGCCGGATGTGTCGGATGAGGGGCTGTTGGCGCTGCGCGAGGACTGGCTGTGGCCGTTGCTGGACGGGGCGCGGTCGCTGGGCGACATCGGCGACGGAAAGCTGATCGAGGCCCTGCGCGGGCTGATTCCGTGGGATTTGCAGCGCAAACTCGATGACCTGGCTCCGCCGCGCCTGACCACGCCTCTGGGCAGCGCCAGTATCGACTACGCCGCCGAGGGCGGGCCACGCGTCGAGATTCGGGTGCAGGAGTTGTTCGGGGTCAAGACACATCCCACGGTCGGCGGCGGGCGGGTTCCGTTGACGCTCAGCCTGCTGTCGCCCGCGCGGCGGCCGGTGCAGGTGACCAAGGACCTACCGGGCTTCTGGAGCGGGTCATGGGCGGCGGTGCGTAGTGAGATGCGGGGCCGCTATCCGCGCCATCCATGGCCGGAAGACCCCGCCAACGCCACAGCCACCAGCCGAGCCAAGCCGCGCGGAACCTGAGGCCTGAGCTTGACGCCGGGCGGCGGCGCACCGCAATGACCGTGCAGCAATGCAAGGATTTCGCGTGGCCGACGCTACACTCTCACCGCCTGTCGCCTCCAAGCGGAGGATTCTGTTCGCCAGCCTGATCGGCACGACGATCGAGTTCTTTGACTTCTACATCTACGCCACGGCGGCGGTGCTGGTGTTTCCGGCCCTGTTCTTCCCGGGCGAGGACGCGACGACGGCCATGCTGTCGTCCTTCGCCACCTTCTCCATCGCCTTCTTCGCGCGGCCGGTCGGCGCCGTCGTCTTTGGCCATTTCGGCGACAAGGTGGGGCGCAAGGCGACGCTGGTGGCGGCCCTGATGACCATGGGGCTGTCGACGGTGGCGATCGGCCTGCTGCCGACCTGGCACTCCGTGGGCGTGATCGCGCCGCTGTTGTTGGCCCTATGCCGGTTCGGGCAGGGCCTGGGTCTGGGCGGCGAGTGGGGCGGGGCGGTGTTGCTGGCGACCGAGAACGCGCCGCCGGGCAAGAAGGCCTGGTTCGGCATGTTCCCGCAGTTGGGCGCGCCGATCGGCTTCATCCTGTCGACCCTGAGCTTCATCGTGCTGACGGCGACGCTGTCGAATGAGCAGTTCCTGAGTTGGGGCTGGCGCATTCCCTTCATCGCCAGCTCGCTGCTGGTCTTCGTCGGCCTGTGGGTGCGGCTGCGGATCACCGAGACGCCCGAGTTCAAGACCGCCATCGACAAGGCGGAGCGCGTCGAGACGCCGATCCTGACCCTGTTGGCGCGGCACAAGTTCGCCCTGCTGACGGGGACGCTGGCGGGGATGGCGACCTTTGTCCTCTTCTACCTGATGACCGTTTTCGCCCTGGGCTGGGGAACCACGGCGATGGGTTACACGCGCGAGCAGTTCTTGCCGATCCAACTTCTGGGGGTCTGCTTCTTCGGCCTGTTCATTCCGCTATCGGCGCTGGCGGCGGATCGTTGGGGGCAGGGGCGGACGCTGCTGGTCACATCCATCGGCATCGCCCTGTTCGGACTGGTGCTGGCCCCGCTGTTCGGCAGCGGCGGGCTGATCGGCGTGGTGGCCTTCTTCGTCATCGGCTTCAGCCTGATGGGCTGCACCTATGGTCCGCTGGGCGCCGCGCTGGCGCGGCCCTTTCCGACGGCGGTGCGCTACACCGGGGCGTCGATGACCTTCAATCTGGCGGGTATTCTGGGGGCGTCGTTGGCGCCGTTCGCGGCGACCTGGCTGGCCGGGCATTACGGCTTGCAAGCCGTGGGCGCCTATCTGGCCGTCGCCGCCGTCCTGACCATCCTGGCCCTGCTGGGCATGAACGGGATCAAGACGGACGGCGAGGCGTAGGGCTTTAGAGGTCTGTGCCGTAGGCCGCGTCGGTCACGGCATAGACCATGATGCCGGTGGCGATGGCCAGGTTCAGGCTGTCGGCCCGGCCGCGCATGGGGATCTTGACGTTCAGGTCGCAGGCGGCGGCCAGTTCGTCGGTCAGACCGGCCTGTTCATTGCCCATCAGGATCAGGGCCGGATGGCGCACGGGGCTGTCGCGATAGCCGTGGGTGGCGTCTAGACGGGTGCCGATGACGCTGCCCGGCCACCTGGCGCGCCAGGCCAGGAAGTCTTCCTTGGTCGCCTTGCTGATGGTGACGGCGAAGACCGAGCCCATGGTGGCGCGCACGGCCTCGACCGAGAAGGGATCGACGCAGTCGCCGATCAGGATGACCCCGCCGCAGCCGGCGGAATCCGCCGTGCGGATGATGGTGCCCAGGTTGCCCGGATCGCGCACCTGCTCCAGCGCCACCCAGCAGGGCTTGGCGTCGGGCTGGATGGCGTCCAGCGGGGTATAGACCTGCTCGAACACGCCCAACACGGTCTGCGGATTGTCGCGACGGCTGATCTTTTCGAGGATGGCGTGGGTGACGACGATGATCTGGCCGCCGGCCTTGATCGTTTCCGCCTTGGCGCGGTCGAGCAGCGGATGAGGCCGAGCCTCTTCGCCGACCAGAAGCATGACCGGGGCGCGGCCCTGATCCAGGGCTTCGCCGATGAACTTCAGACCCTCGGCCAGGAAGCGGCCCGTCAGATCGCGTTCCTTGCGCATGTGCAGGGCGCGGACCGACTTGATGGTGTCGTTGGTCAGGGAGGTGATGACGCGCTCGTACATCAGGCGCTCCAGCGGGCGAAGAAGGACAAGCCGATGGCGCGGGCGTCCTTGCCGTCCTCGGACAGGGCCAATTCGCCCCAGTCGATGCGCCCGCCGCGATCATGCGTCGCCTCGGCCATCATGTGGGCCAGCGACAGGCCGGAGATGCGCGCCGCATAGGCGTTGAGCAGCAGGAAGGAGGCGTCGTCGGACAATAGGGAGGCGCAGTCCTTCAGCAACTCAGGCATGTCCTCGAACAGGCGCCAGACCTCGCCATTGGCGCCGCGGCCGTATTTCGGCGGGTCCAGAATGATGCCGTCATACTTGCTGCCACGGCGGACTTCGCGGGCGACGAACTTGCGGGCGTCCTCGACCAGCCAGCGGATCGGCCGGTCGGCCAGGCCGGACAGTTCGGCGTTCTCACGGGCGTAGGCGACGGACTTCTTGGAGGCGTCGACGTGGGTCACGTGCGCGCCCGCCGCCGAAGCAGCCAGGCTGGCCACGCCGGTATAGCCAAACAGGTTCAGGACCTTGGGTTGGTTCAGGGTGCGAATACGGGCGTCCAGCCATTCCCAGTTGGCCGCCTGTTCAGGGAAGAAGGCCAGGTGCCGAAACGGGGTGAAACGCCCCATGAAGCGCACGTCGCGCCACTGCAACGGGAAGGCGTCGATCGGCCCATGCTGGTCGAAGCGCCAGCGACCGGAATCCTCTTCCTCCTGCTGCGGGTCGAACATGGCGTTGGCGCGCTCAAAGGCGTTTTCATCGTGCGCTTTCCAGAAGCACTGCGGTTCGGGCCGGACCACGGTGTAGCGACCGTAGCGCTCCAGCTTGCGGCCATCGCCGCTGTCCAGCAGGGCGTAGTCGGACCAGCCTCGCGTGACGAGGGTTTCGGGAGCGGGAGAGAGAACCGGAGCCATCCGGCGCTGATAGGCGCTCAGGCGGCTGCTCGTCCAGCGTCGGCGATCAATGGCGGCAGGATCGGCGCTGTTTCCTCGCATGCGATATCGGGGCGATGGGCGGTCTTGTCCCAGCGATGGGGTTCCAGGATCAGGCGAACGAAGGCGTGGACGAAAGCCAAGCTGAGAAGCGACCAGTAGAAGGGGGCGACGACCATGTCGCGGATGGTGAAGGGCGTATTGGCGCGCTTCGCGCCGATCTTGGCTGCAAGAAGAGCCACAATAGTCCCGCTCACCAGGATGCCCAGCCCGAACCACGGCGTGGGCGGCAGGTGACGGGCCAGCAAGGCCATCAGAAAGAAGAGACCTATCCAGGCGACAGACAGGGCGTGTAGGGCCGCCGAGGCCACGGCTGCCCCGAGCGTCAGGGCCAGGGCGAGCCAACCGCGCCATCCCATGCCTGAGGCGGACCGGGTGTGGACGCACAGGGTCTGCATATAGCCCTTCAACCAGCGAGTGCGTTGCGGCAGCCAGTGGACCAGATGGCCTGGCGGGGTTTCGTAGGTTGGGCGGGTAAGCATCCCGAGGCGCCAGCCGCGACGCCAGATCCGAAAGCCCAGGTCGGCGTCCTCGGTCACGTTCCAGGCGTCCCAACCGCCGAGCGCCCGCAGAGCCGCAACGCGGAAATGGTTGCTGGTGCCACCGAGCGGGAAGGGCAGGCCCATGCGGGCCATGGCGGGCAGGGTGACCTCGAAAAGGGCCGCATACTCAGCCGAGAACTGCCGATCGAGAAAGGGCGAGGCGCGTCGCTGTTTGTGTCGCCTACGGATGCGAAGCGGGGCCTGGAGACAGACGAGCGCGCCGTCCTCCGTGGCGAACCGGGCGGCCGCTTCCCTCAGTTGCAGAGGGTCTGGATCGTCCTCGGCGTCATAGACGGTCAGCAGATCGCCCTGCGCGACCGAGAGGGCGTGGTTCAGCGCGCGGGGTTTGGTCGTGGGGGCGCCGGGCGGCGCGATCAGCACCTGGAGCCAGTCCGGCAGGGTCAGGTCGTTTGCGGCGTCGATGGTCGCCTGATCGTGGGCTTCCAGGACCAGATAGCCATCCAGAAGCGTTGTCGGGTAGTCGAGGTTCGCCAACCGTTCGATCAGATGGGGTAAGATCGCCGCCTCGTCGTAGAGCGCCACGACGATGGAATATCGGGGTAAGACTATGGGCTCGACCCCGAACGGCGTGAAGGGGCGCTGGCTGATGATGAGGGTCAGAAATCGCCAACCGATGACGGCGAGGAACCCCAACTGAATTAGGAAAACGATCGCACCGCCGACGGCCGGTGAGAGTAGGGAGGCGCCAGAGGCCCCGCCCAACAACAGAAATATCAATATGATCTGGCCCGGCGTTGCGGTGATCCTGGCGGCGTCTTTCGCGTCTTCAGCGCCCAGGCTGCCGGGGCGTTGTCCATGCATTTCAGGCCCCCCTGACACGCCAAAGGTTAATTTCTATTAAGATTGCCGTAACTAATACCTTTGTTCTGCGAATGGCAAGTGGTTGGCGATTCGGGGAGGTTGAGGCTATGCAGGACGCCTTCCCGTCATGGAGTTCTGGATTGTCCGGCGACTCGACCCCCACGCCGCGCTCGGCCCGCAAGCCCAAGGGCGAAGGCCATGTTCGGCGCGCAGAAATATTGGCCGCTGCGGAACGCATTTTCGTTGAGCTCGGCTATGAAGGGGCGACGATCCGCAAGATCGCCGACGAGGTCGGCTTGTCGTCGACCGCGCTCTACATGCACTTCGCCGACAAGAGCGAGATGCTACATGAGATCTGCCGCGGCGCCTTTGAGGCTCTGATCGCCTCGCACCAGAAGATTTTGATCGAGGACGAGCCGCCTGAGGCACGGCTGAGGCGGATGATTGAAGCCTATATCCGGTTCGGCTTCGAGAATCCCAACGCCTATCGCCTGACCTATCTGACGCGCCCGGTCGAGGCGCGCGAGGGGGCCCAAACCGTGGCCCAGGAGACGGGTTTCGAGTTGTTTCGCTCATTCGTGGCTGTGGTGGAGCAGGCTGTCGCCGCCGGCCGCATGAAGGGCGACCCGACAACCCTGGCCCAGGCCATCTGGGCCTGTGGTCATGGCATCGTCTCCTTGCGGATCACCAAGCCTTATTTCGAGTGGGCTGATCGGGATGAATTGACCCGCGTTACGCTGGACGCCTTGTTCGCTGGGCTACTGACGCCGTGAAAAGGCGCTGTGGGGCGCTGGCTGTCCTCTTTCTCATGACGCCCTTCGCGGCTGAGGCGCGGCCGTTGCGCGTGCTGTCGCTGGACCAGTGCGCCGATCAGTATGTCCTGGCCCTGTCGCCTGAGGCTGAGCTGGCTCTGTCGTCGCGGGCGGATGACCCGGATTCCTGGATGCGAGAGGCGGCGCGCGGGCGGCCTCGAGTTCGACCGACGCTGGAGGCGGCCATAGGCTTTCAACCCGACGTCGTAGTCCGTTACTGGGGCGGCGAGCCGCGCCTGCTGGCGGCGCTGGAGAAGCGCGAGACGCGGGTGCTGGCCATCAATGATGCGACTGACATGGCCGGCGTTCGCGAGAATCTGAGGGCGGTGTCGCAGGGCTTGGGACAGGAGGCGCGGGGCGCGGCCCTGATCGCCCATATGGATCGGCGGCTAGCCCAGGCGGCGGGCGGCGGACGCGGGCGCGAAGCCGTCTATGTCACGCCCGGTGGCTATACGACCGGCTCGGGGTCGCTGATCGACTCCATCCTGAAGGCGGCGGGGTTCCGCAATGGCGTGACCGGACCGGGCTATCAGCCGCTGGGGATCGAGAAGATCGCCTTGAGCCCGCCGGCCCTGTTCGTGCGGAGCTTCTTCCAGCAATGGCGATCCGACTGGCGCGGGCCGGGGCGGCATCCTGTGGTGGCGCGTGCGGTCAAGGGGCGGACGGTGGCGGATCTGCCGGCCTCGACGTTGAGTTGCCCCGCCTGGTTCGCTGCCGACGCTGCGGCCCTGCTGGCGGAGGCCGGGCGATGAACAGACATTTGAGTCTGAACCTGGGGCTGGCGGCGGCGATCCTGCTGGCCCTGATCGGGGCGGTTCTGCTGGGTGAGACCGCCCTGTCGGCGGCCCAGTATGGGCAGGCGCTGAGCGATCCTGCGTCGGGACCGGGAGAGGTGCTGTGGCAGGTGCGGGCGCCACGGGCGGTCTGCGCCCTGATGGTCGGGTCGGCCTTGGGGTTGGCGGGCGCGGTGCTGCAAGGCCTGCTGAGGAACCCGCTCGCGGATCCCGGCGTGCTGGGCGTGTCGGCCACGGCAGCGCTGGGCGCGGCAGGGGCCATCGTGCTGGGGGCTGCGGCTATTCCCGGGCTGGTCGAGAGCGCGGCCTTGGTTGGGGCGGCGCTGGCGGGACTGCTGCTGGTGGCCATCGCCGCCAGGGTGCGGGCGCCCGAGGCGCTGATCCTGTTCGGGGTGGCGCTATCCAGTTTTGCGGGCGCGCTGACGGCCCTGATCTTCAACCTGTCGCCGTCGCCGATCGCTTCGGCCGAGGTGATGAACTGGCTGCTGGGATCGGTGCAGAACCGCAGTTGGATCGACGTGGCCTGGGTGGCGCCGGCCCTGGCCGTGGCCGCTGTCTTTGCTGCGGGGGCCTCGCCGGGCTTGCGGATGCTGACCCTGGGCGAGGAGGCGGCGCGGGCGTCGGGCCTGTCCATGGGGCGGATGCGGGTTCTGGCCCTGATCGCCTCGGCGGTCGCGGCAGGCGCGGCTGTGGCCGTGGCGGGCGTGATCGGCTTTGTCGGGCTGGCGGCGCCGCATCTGGTGCGCGCCGCCGTTCGGGGCGATCCGGGGCGGTTGCTGCTGCCCTCGGCGCTGGCGGGCGGGCTGATGCTGGTTCTGGCCGACCTGGCGGCGCGGCTGATGCCGACGGATCAGGAGTTGAAGCTGGGCGTCTTCACAGCTCTGGTCGGGGCGCCGTTGTTCGCCTTGATCGCCTGGCGCGCGGCGCGGGAGTGGCGGCTGTGAGCGCCCTGTTGGAATTGGACGGCGTTGTCGCCCGCATGGGCGCGGCCACGGTGCTGGACGGCGTCAGTCTGTCGGTCGGGGCCGGGGAACTGGTGGCCCTGTGCGGGCCGAACGGGGCGGGCAAGTCCAGCGCTATTCGCGCGGCGTTGGGGTTGACCACCTTGCTGGGCGGCACAGCCAGGCTGGGCGGCGAGGATGTGCGCCGCCTATCCGAGCGGGAGCGCGGGGCGCGGGCGGCCTACCTGCCGCAGGAACGGCATATCGCGTGGAATCTGCCGGCCATCGAGGTCGCGGCCCTGGGCGCACCCTTCCTGTCGGGGAGCGAGGCGCTGGAGCGAGCGCGAGCGGCTCTGGACGACGTCGGGGCGGCGCATTTGGCGGATCGCGGCGTGGCCGAGATGTCGGGCGGCGAACGCGCGCGGGTGCTGCTTGCGCGGGCCTTGGTGGTTCAGGCGCCCCTGCTGCTGGCGGACGAACCCATCGCCGGGCTGGACCCGGATGCGCAGCTTCTGGTGCTGGAACGTCTGAGGGCGCGGGCTGACGCCGGCGGCGGGGTTCTGGTCAGCCTGCACGACCTGACACTGGCGGCGCGGATCGCGGATCGTGTGGTGGTTCTGGACGGTGGCCGAGTGGTCGCGGACGGGCCGCCGGTCGAAGCCCTGTCGTCGGCCATGATGCGCACGACCTTCCATCTGGACGGGACCTGGTTCGATGCGCCGGGCGGGCCGCTGCTGGCGGCGCGGAGACTGCCGGATCAATGACGCCGACACCGGTTTGCCAGCGCCCGGCCAAGCGTTTTTCTCAGGATAGTTCTGCGCAAAGTCGGTTTGACGTGACTACGGCCATGACGCCGTTATGTTGGCGTCGAATAGCCAAGGACGCCTGAGTGCAGTTTCTACAGACCGAGCATTTCGGCGTGCGCGCCAACGAGACCTTTGATCTGTCGTTGGGCGAAACGACGCAGACCCTGACTTTGGTCGAGGTCCGGCCTCTTCCAGTTCAGAATTTCTCGGGAATGGTGCGCCAGCCCTTCTCCTTACTGTTCCGCAGCCCCTCGCAGATCGCCTTGCCGCAGCGGATGTATCGGCTCAACAACGCCACGATGGGAGCGTTGGACGTGTTTCTGACGCCCGTGGGGCGGGACGCATCCGGCGTAATCTACGAGGCCGTGTTCAACTGATCGGACGCCACTCCATCCGAAGATGAGCGCCTTCGGCCCCGACTACGGTGAAGCCTATACGTTGGTAGAGGCGCATCGCGCCGGGATTATTCGACAGCACATGTAGGCGGACGCAGGGACGGCCGTTGCGACGCGCCTGGGCCAGGGTTTTGCGGATCAGGCTGGCCCCTAATCCGCGCCCACGCGCGTCCGCCATCAGCGAGATGTCGACGATTAGCCGCCTCTCATCATCGTCATGCAACCAGAGGCGGCCCACTGGCTGACGATCCAGTTCGACGATGCTGTGCCCCTCCGGGCCGAAGTGCTGGTCGTAGTGGCGCTTTTGAAGTTCGAACTGGCTCGACAGGAAGCGGGCGCACTGATCCGGCGGCCACCCCGTCAGAGCCATTTCTTCGCCTCGCGTGTCGGCGTAGAGCGCGCGCAGAAAGACTTCGTCTCCCTCTGTCGCAAGCCTTGTTTTGGTTTTGAGCACGACGCTCATCTAGTTGAACGCAGGGAATTCCCCCTGAAGGGCGATACAGTAGTTCAGCGCCAAGACGGGCTGACGGTTCTCGTGCGGCGAATTATTACCTGCCAGCCCGATGGCCAAGGGATGCAGGTAGGTGTCGGCAGCCACGCCTGACCGGAACGTGCGCGACTGAACCGGTGACGATAAGGCATTGCCGGCTGCGGGTGTGCTGGCGCGGTTGTCTGGTCCGTTCGCGGCCAGCAGCGTGTGGCTATGCTGTGGCATCTCTGTGATCGATAGGGCGACTCCGCTCTCGCCAAGCGCCTCGCCGATCACATAGGGCGTCAGGCCAGGCGCTTGACCATAGCTGACGGCCACACGGTTCACCAAGTTAGGCAACTGGAAGTTCGATGTGCCGTTCCCGCCATAGTTGACGCCAAGCAGGGCGAACAGGGCCGTATTCTGCTGGATGGGCACCATGGCGCCATTGCAGTAGGCCCATCTGTACGGCGCGAAATTGAAGCCGAAGATCTGGATTTCGCCAACGTAAGGATTGCTCATTGGGTCATCAATTCCGAGAAGGGAAGATGCCGAATGCGGCGATGCAATAGCTCACCGCGAGCGTCGGCATGATATTGTTATGCGAGAGCCCGTTGCCGCTGTTGGAGATGGAGGCGGGCCCAAGCGTGATGTTGGGGGAGGTCGCCATATAGGCCGTGTCCGCGCTCTGTGCGGCGTGCAAGGCGGTCTGACCTGGCGTATCCGTGGTCGCAGCGGCTGACGTGGCGGAAAAGGCGTGCGTGTGCGGCGGCAGATTTGACTGGAGAAGCGTGACGTTCTCGCTTCCGCCCCGTTGACCCAGGACCTTGGCGCTAAGGCCCGGCCCCGTGCCGTGATGGATTGGCACCTGACCTCTCAGATCAGGCAAACCGAAGGTATTTACGCCGTCGCCGCCGTAAGCTGTGCCCAGGAGGGTGTACAGGACCTCATTGTCCGCGATCGAAACCAGGCCGCCGTTACACGCAAGCCAGCCCACGGGAATGCGTGGAAATCCGAATATCCGAATCTCGCCGACGTAGGGAGTGGACATGGTTGCTCTCTGTCGACCTAGTTTCGTGAAGGGAAGGCGCCGCCGCTCAGGGCGATGCTGAAGCTGATCACGCTAAACGGTTGCATATTGTTGTGAGGGACGGCGCCGCCCGTCTGTCCGGTATTGGCGAGACCGACAAGCGGGCCTGGGGCCGCATAGGCGGGCGCGCCGCGCGATGAGCGGGCCGCCAAGCCGCCAGCAGGGCTGCGCCCTGCGCCAGGCTGGGTTGTCGCCTGGGCGAAGTGATTGTGGGTCGGTAACTGATCCGAGCTCAAAGACACGTTTTCAACGCCAAGGGGCGTCCCCAGTTGATACGCACTTGGCTGCCAGGCGCTATCTGCGGAGGAACCGGCTCCGACGGGCGTGCGCCCCTGAAGATTGGGAAGGGCGAAATTCTGGGTGCCGTTGCCGCCGTAGTTAACGCCTAGAAGGGCGAACAGGGCTTGGTTCTGCTGAATAGGTAACAGCGCCCCATTGCAGAACGCAAAGCCTTTGGGGGCAAAACCAAACCCGGTCATCATGACCTGGCCCAAGTAATATTCCGCCATGACGCCCCACCTCGCTCGGCCCGAAACGCTTACGGCTGCGCTTCCACAGGTGAGGGTATATACGCAAGCGTGGACCGCCGTCATCACCACTGGCGAAAATCATCATTCACTGTTACGTCTCAACTGTTTCGGTGAGCCGCGTTTTTTGCTTGTTGAAGCGTCCAGCCGTAAGGCGGCACGGGGGATAAGTTTTGGACCGATTTAACGGGCGCTTCGTGTCAAGCGTCGCACGCGGCCTGTTGCGTCGAGCAGCACTGACGCTGGTTGGTCTTTTTGTCCTTCTGGTCGGCACGACGGCAGGCGGCGGCTTGGCAAACGCCCAGGCCTGCAACGCCGGGTCGATCAGTTTTTCCGCCGTCGCCACGGCGCAAACCCTGAATGCGCAAGCCTGCGACGAACTCATCAATGACTTCGGCAGCTGGGGCGGCTTCTTTACGGACGCGACGGGCGACGCTTACAGCTTCTTCGGCCTGGGCGTTGATGATTTCGGAGCGCCCGCCGATGAGACCTTCGAAACCGCCAACGCCGTCTATAGCTTCAACGGCGTCCTGAGCACTGATCTCTTCACTATCACGCTCGTGTCGCTGAAGAACGGCGCGGTCGCCAATGACGTTATTTCGCTGTTCATGTGCCCTGGGCCTGAGGTTGCCCAGGCATGCCTGACCACTCAATCGACGACCATCAGCGTCAATTTGCCGGCTCCGCTGAACATCACGACCACGACCCTGAGCAATGCTTCGGCGGGCGCCGTCTATAGCGCGTCGGTTCTCGCCAGCGGCGGCGTGACGCCGCGAACCTTCGCCGTCACCACGGGGACATTGCCCGCCGGCGTGACCCTAGGCGCGAACGGCGTCTTCGCTGGCGCGCCGACGGCTGTTGGAACCTTCGACTTCACTGTCACCGTGACTGACAATAGCAGCGCCACCGATAGCCAGGCCCTGAGCCTGACGGTCGACGATCCGACGCTCCAGGTTACGACCCCCAGCCTCGCCGCCGGCACTGTCGGGGTCGCCTATAGCCAGACGATCGCCGGAACCGGCGGAACTGCGCCTCGCACCTTTGCGGTGACGACCGGCGCCTTGCCGGGCGGCCTCAGTCTGTCGTCTGGCGGGGTGCTGGCCGGAACGCCCACGGCGGGTGGAGCCTTTGAAATTACCGTCACGATGACGGACGCGACGACGGGCGGCGCGGCGCCGTTCACAGCGGCGAGGAACTACACCCTGACGATTGGCGCGCCGACTATCGCGGTCAGCCCGGCAAGCCTCGCGAGCGCCACGGTCGCTTCGGCCTATAGCGCGACCGTCACGGCTTCGGGGGGCGTAACCGGTTACACCTTCACGATCACGGCCGGCAGTCTGCCCCCAGGGCTTAACCTGTCGGCTGGAGGGGGCTTGACTGGAACGCCGACGGCAGGGGGCAGCTTCAACTTCACGGTGACCGCCACGGATTCCGCTACGGGCGCCACGCGTTACACCGGCTCACGGTCCTATGGCCTGACGGTTGGCGCGCCCAATCTGCTTCTGGATACGACACCTCTGCCTTCGACCTCGGTCGGCACCGCCTACAGCGCCAGCGTCACAGCGACCGGCGGCACGCTTCCTTATGTCTATACTATAGCCTCGGGTGACTTGCCGACGGGGGTCACGCTTTCCAGCGCAGGCGTCATCAGCGGCACGCCCGATGCGTCGGGGACGTTTAATGTCACGATCAAGGTTAGAGACTCTTCGACCGGAACGGGGCCCTATGAGGCCAGCCATGCCTATACCCTGACTGTCACGCCTCCTACGCTGAGCGTCAGCGGCTTCCTGGGCGGAGCCAGCCTCTACGCCTCCTATTCGGGCAGCGTCTCGGCTAATGGAGGGCAGGGGCCGTACTCCTATGTCGTAAGCAACGGGAGCACGCCGCCGGGGATCACCCTGGCCGCCGACGGCGCGTTCAGCGGCACGCCGACCACGACGGGCAGCTTCACCTTCAGCGTCACGGCGACGGATTCGACGGCGGGCAACGTCGGCGGTCCCTACACCGGGAGCGACACCTTCACGATCGTCGTTGCCGCGCCGATCATCGTCCTGCCCGGAGCCAGCCTGTCGGACGCCATCCTCCATCAGTCCTATAGCCAACAGTTGCCCGGCGCGAGCGGAGGCCTGGCTCCCTATAGCTACATCTTTACTGGTGGCGCGCTGCCGTTAGGCATGTCGCTGAGCTCGACCGGTTTGTTGAGCGGCACGCCCACGCTCGACGGTGACTACACCTTCACTGTCGAGGTCCGCGACTCGAGCCCCACGCCCTATTCGGGCGCCCAGACCTATACCGTGCGGGTCGTCGATCGACCTCCCCTGGTCATTCCCACCCTTTCGGAATGGGCGATGATCCTGCTGGCGGCCCTGCTGGGAGCCGGTGCTGTAACCACCCTGAACCGTCGACGGACCAGCCGATGAACCGCGTTACCTCTCTGGATCGGACACATATGAACCGCCGCGGTCTATTGGGGGCAGGGGTGCTTGTAGCCGTGGCGGGTGTGTCGCTGGCGAACGGCGCGCAAGCTCTGACCCGCACGGTGCTAGAGGCAAACAACGGGCGGCGCGTGACGTTGCGCGGGGTCATGGCGCCCTCGTCATTGTCCGCCGTGCATTACTTCACCATACAGGGCGTCGGCGTTGATGATCAGGTCAGGATCTTCCTTCGCGACGGCCGAGATCGACCGGCAGGACGGACCGTGTCTCTCGAAGGACGGCTGCAGTTGGGCAAGTTTCAGGACGCCGTGACGAATGATATTGCGAGAGCGGTGCTGCTCGACGCCCGCTTCGTCTAAGCGTCCAGTGATTGATCGTTTTCGCCTGCCGCTCGCGGTCGATGTCGAGGCGTTGCGCGCGGATCTGATCCGTCTGGGTGATGCCGGCTGGACCCCGCACTTCAACCGCGACTACTACGACGGCGACTGGAGCGGGCTGGTTCTGCGCGCCCCTCCGGGACACGGCGACAGTCTCTACACCGGGGGCGGCGACGGCGTTTGGCAGGATGCCCCGGCCATGGACCAGTGCCACGGCGTCCGCGCCTTGTTGGAGCAACTGGATCTCGATGTGCGATCCGTGCGTATTCTGCGCCTGGGCGCAGGGGCCGAGATCAAGGAGCATCGCGACTACGGCTTGGGCGCGCGAGAAGGCGAAGCGCGGCTGCACGTGCCCATCATCACCAACTCGTCTGTGGCGTTTCGTGTGCGCAATCGGCCGGTCGATATGCATCCCGGCGAAGTCTGGTATCTGGATTTGGGACAACCACATCGGGTGCACAATGCCGGCGAGACCGACCGCATCCACCTAGTGATCGACGTGGCGGCGAATGCGCGGTTGCGCATCTGGGCGCCGTTTGATCAGGTCGATCCGGAGGCCCAGAGGATCGCTGAAGTTGCGCACGCCACCTCGCCTGAAACGAGCGCGAGGAACTTTGCCGCTTTTCGCGAGAGAATGTTGAGCGATGCTGCGCTTCACGCCGAGTTGGCCGCCATTCGCGACCGGCCGCTGTTCATCGAGGAGACAGTTCGGCTGGGTGTGGAAAGCGGCCTTCCGTTTGCTACGGCCGAGGTCGAGACGGCGCTGACCGACGGCCGTAATCGATGGAACCAGCCATGGAGTTGATGGATCGCCGCCCGGCCCATTGGCTGCCGGCGCGCCTGCTTTGGGGCGAGGGGGCAGAGGCGCAGGTGACCTGGCTGCATGGCGAGGACGAGCGATTCTCCGAATCTTTTTTGCAAGAGACGTTCAATTCCTGGATGCGGCGGCCAATCAACGCTGCTTTTGCGCCAGTGACGTCGCTGGAACGGCTGAGAGCGCGCGCGGCGTCCTTGCCCGGTATTGCGCCGACGGGCTTCATCTTCCACGTGTCGCGCTGCGGTTCGACCTTGCTGGCCAAGCTTCTGGCTCAGGCCTCCGATACGCTGGTGCTATCCGAACCGCCGTCATTAGACGCCATTGTTCGCGCCAATCACCGCGAGCCTCGCATGGCTGAAGCGCTACAGATAGAGACTCTGCGCGCCATGGTCAGCGCCTTGGGCCAGCCGCGCGCTCCGGGCCAGAACCGGCTGTTTATCAAGCTGGACGCCTGGCACGCTCTGCAGGCGCCGCTTCTGCGCGCGGCTTTTCCTGACACGCCCTGGGTGTTCCTCTATCGCGACCCGATCGAAGTCATGGTGAGCCAGTTGAGACAACGTGGAATGCACACGGTTCCCGGCGTCCTGCCGCCAGCCCTGATCGGCGGGGCTGATCCCTCTGCCGCCTCGCTCGAAGATTATTGCGCGCAGGTGCTGGGGGCTATTTACGCAGCCGGCCTCGCCGCGCACGCGCCGGGCCGTTCATTGTTGGTCAACTACAGCGACTTGCCCAACGCGATAGATCCCGTCGCGCGCCATTTCGGCCTCGATCCGAATGACCCCGACTTCAAAGCGGGTTTGGCGCTTGAGGCAATGATCGACGCCAAGCGGGGAGGCGCCTTCACACCTGACGGCGACGGGAAGCGCGCAGACGCGACACCGGCGACGCAGAGGGCCACGGCGACCTGGCTGACCCCGATATATGACCAGCTTGAAGCCGTTCGGCAGGCATAGGGGCGGCGCCTAGCCCTCAGATGGGCCATATAGGTTGTGAATAGACGCCAGAAGCGGAACGGATGTCCGCTTCTGACTCTTCTCGGCCAATCCGAGTGTCCGCTTTCGGGCTGGATGGTCGCCACGCCTGAATGTCCGCTTGTGGACCGGCGACCTTCGTCGCAAACCGACCCTAGCCAGACATTCACTTCCACAGAAAATAGATAGTGACGATCGCTAAAATGCTCACAGACAAACCAAACACGAAGGTTTTGAACATGGAGCGAGCAAGATTTCCTTTGGTCGTTGGGATTTGAGAATCTGAGAATCCATGACTACGCAGCGTGTCATTTCCTAGCAGTATTCCGGCCAAAATTAATGCAGGAAATACAGCGGTCACTGCTGCGCCGGTCCATGGCGCTGGCTCGATTAGGTTACTCATTAATAGCGTGAAGACCACGGCCCCCAACGCTACGATCACCAAGCAAGCGACCTTCACCCATTGCCGCATTCTGCACACCCCATTTTAGACCGTGAGAGATAGCACTGCGCTCTGGTAGTTGTAATCACCATCCGTCACGGTCCGCTAACCACCCTCAGCTGACAATTCTGAAGTCTGCTCTGGGGATGTTTCTCCGCCTGCATGGCGGGAACATTTGGGCCGCGCCGTCAATGTATGCGTTGAAGCAGGTGGACAGGGCGGAGACCTCCAGGAGGTTGGCCATGCGCCAGTCAGACCTTTTCATCAAATCGCCTCGCCCTTGGAATGCCGGTCGCATGATCGGGCCAAAGGCACCTCTGAAGCCGAAACACATTTGGGCCATCAGACAGCAGCTGAAGGTGAGCCATCGCATCCGAGATCTCGCAATGTTCAACTGCGCGTTGGACTCGAAACTGCGAGGCTGCGACCTCGTCCGGTTGAGAATCGGGGACGTCGCGCCTGGCGGCGTGATTAGGCAACGCTCCACGGTCATCCAGCAGAAAACCGGTCGACCAGTTCCATTCGAAATCACCGAGCCGGCCCGTGACGCGATCGCCGCCTGGCTCGCAGAGCGGGGTGATCGCGACGGCGATTGGTTGTTTCCGAGCCGGAATCGGCGCGGTCAGCATATCGGCACACGACAATACGCTCGGCTTGTCGATCAATGGGTCGGGATGATCGATCTGGCACCTCAAGCTTATGGCACACACAGTCTGCGGCGGACGAAGGTGGCCCTTGTCTACAAGAAAACGGGAAACCTTCGTGCCTGTCAGCTACTCCTCGGTCATCGAAAGCTGGAAAGCACTGTGCGCTACCTGGGCATCGAGGTGGACGATGCACTTGAACTGTCCGAGCAGATCGACCTTTGATGAGATAAGCTGCCCTCAGGGGACACTCGCGTCGTCCGCTGAGGGTGGTTAGGGGGCATCGACCTGCAAACGTCGTCACCACTTTGGGGGAGCCGATGAAAAGACAGATCGGTGCCGTAAGCGTGGCCTCAGCCGTCACCGCTTCGCTGCTGTTGATAATTACAATAGCCGGACTAGCCCTCCCTGTTCAGGGACAGGGAGTGGACGGCCCCTTGGGAGCCGATTGCATGCTTATGGCGCAGGCGTTGCGCGGCGCATCTCAGCCTTATCGCGTGATAGCTTCAGATCGCACTTGCCGCTGGCGGGAGTTGGGCCTCCCGCGCGCCCTGGCATACGATCAACTTCCCCCAGGAACCGATGCCGCGAGCCGCACAGTAGAAGCGCCGCGATACAGCCTTGGTGGCTACAGGGCTGAGGTGGATGTTGGGGTATCTTTGGCGGCGCTGGCCGGCTCGGGGCAGAACTGCACTTATTACCGCTTCTGGGGCACTTGGCATCGGGCGGGCTGCGTGGAGTCTTGGGTCGCTTAACGTCCGCAACGGGTCGATTTCGGTTGTAGGCTTTGGCTCCGAAAAGCGGACATTGGCCTTCAGGCCGAAAGCGATCGCCGTCGACGTCAGCTAGGGGTGGGAAGCGGACGTTATCGATGGTGCCGCACGACCTCTAAAGGTCAATATAGAAGGGCCCGCCGTACCACCAACGCACCTCTGTCACGACACCATCGTGCAGGCGAAGAGTTATCACGCCATTTCTCCACGACCTGTCACGATAAGAGACTTCGCTTTGTCCCGATAGTACCGGAGACGATGAGGTTTTTTCCGCGCCACGAGCCTTCTCTTCTTCAGTGCCGACCCACCACAATACAAACACCGGTTCGAACTGAGATCGAATGATTTGGTCGGCTTCCCGCCAAGGCATACCTGGACGCAAGCCAAACCTGCTCCCAGATGTCAGTTCGCCGACTTCTGTGTTCAGTCCAGCTTTCGTGAGGTCACTGTGCGGCCACCACGCCACCCATGCAGATGTGGAGCCTACAACGAGAAGAGCTGCCGCTATCAGCCAGAGAAATATCCGCACACATGCCCCCAACAGCCGCCTCGAACATCAAATTCGGTAGAGACTGTCTTCGCAAACGCCAACGCCCGCAATGGGTCGGTTGGCGAACTGGGCATCACGCCGGAAAGCGGACCTTCGGCACACGAGTTGAATGTCGTGTTTGCGGCATGGTACGGTTGATCGCTGTTGGCGCGTTCAAGTCAGTGAACAATGCCGACAGGCAGGTGCGCCTTGTCGTGCTTGCCGACACGCTGGATCAGCGACTGCCCGGCCTCGTTCATGCCGATGACCCGCACCTCCGCGCCCTGACGGCGATAGCGGAACACCACCTTGTCCACGGCGACGACGGCGGTGAGGTCCCACAGATGCACGTCGGTCATGTCGATCTCGACGCGGGTCGGCTGGCCATGATGCTCGAATGAGGCGGCGAAGACGTCGGCCGAGCCGAAGAACAACTGGCCGCTGACGCGATAGCGCAGCACGCCGGGTTCGGTCGTTTCGATTTCCTGCACGACGATGGTCTTGCCCAGCTTCCGCATGAAGAAGATGGCTGACAGGATCACGCCCAGCACCACACCCTTGGACAGGTCATGCGTGACGACCACCGTGATCGTGGTGGCCAGCATGACGATGGAGGACTGGACCGGGGTCGAACGCAGGTTCAGCACTGACTTCCAGTCGAAGGTTCCGACCGAGACCATGATCATCACCGCCACCAGCGCGGCCATCGGAATGCGCGCCACCCAGTCCTGAAGCACCAGGATCAGGAACAGCAGGAACAGGCCCGCCCACAGGGTCGACAACCGCCCGCGTGCGCCGGAGGTCACATTGATGATCGATTGGCCGATCATGGCGCAACCCGCCATGCCGCCGAACAGGGAGGCGGCGATGTTGGCGATGCCCTGCCCGCGGGTCTCGCGGTCCTTGTCCGACGGCGTGTCGGTGATGTCGTCCAGAAGGTTGGCGGTCAGTAGGGATTCCAGCAGGCCGACGAAGGTCAGGGTCGCCGCGACCGGGGCGATGATGGTGAGGGTCTCCCACGTCAGGGGGACGGCCGGGAGGTGGAACATCGGCAGCGTCGAGGGCATCTGCCCCATGTCGCCGACGGTGCGGACATCCAGTCCGGACCAGATGACGAAGGCGCTGATGACCACAATAGCGATGAGGGGCGACGGGATCGCCTTCGTGATCCGTGGTACGCCGTAGATGATCGCCAGCGATGCCGCGACGAGGGCGAAGGTCTGCCAGTTGGCGCCGATCAACTCGGGCATCTGCGCAAGGAAAATCAGGATGGCTAGCGAGTTGACGAAACCGGTCATCACGCTGCGGCTGACGAAGCGGATGTAGCGACCCAGCTTCAGCAGCCCGACGATGATCTGGAATACCCCGGTCAGCAGGGAGGCGGCGAACAGGTATTCAAGCCCGTGGTCCCGGACGAGCGTGACCATGACCAAGGCCATGGCGCCGGTCGCAGCCGAAATCATCGCGGGGCGACCACCGACGATGGAGATGGTCACTGCGATGATGAAGCTGGCGTAGAGGCCTACCGCCGGATCGACCCCGGCGATGATGGAGAAGGCGATCGCCTCGGGGATCAGGGCGAGGGCGACGACCGTACCAGCGAGCAGGTCGCGACGCGGGTTGGCGAGCCATTGCCGGCGCGTGGAAGCGATTAGAGACATGGGAGGTTCATCTGGATGCTGGATGAGCCGCATTCCGCAGCTCGGTTTCCTGACGGATGGGCGGTCAGGATAGCCACCGCTCGCCCCACGAAGTGGGGGGCGGTCCAAGGTTGGGCGGGCTCATGCCCTGCCGCAGCAGACGACGCAAGATGTATCAAACGTAAGGCTGCTCTGGCGAGTGCAGCCTGCAGGCTGCCGTCCGGTCGAACGTCAGCTTTCTGGCAACTGAGCAACGACCGCTCATGGCGCGTTGCCCCCCCCCCCCCCAGAGAGTGAGGCTTGGAGTTAATCCAGCCTCAAGCGCGCGATGATCGCTGGTTGCGGTTCGGCGGTCCGTAGCGCCCCGTCAGGGGCGAAATCGCTCCATTGAGACCGGCTGACGAAGACCAGATGGCCATCGTGCAGCAGTCCGGTGGTTGGTTGGTCGATCAGGGGCAGGTTGGCCACGAGAACTTCGACCCGATCGATGCGGGTCCAGTCGGCGCTCGGCGTCAATTTCAGCACGCGCTGAGGTGCGACGCCGTTCTGCAGGGCGTAGAGGGCGCGGCCGTCGCTGATCAGGCCGTCGATGCCGATCATGACCGCCGCTGACGGCGCCGCCATGCGGACGGGCCTGGCGCCGTTCAGCGGCGCGCGCCACAGGCCGGAAGAATAGTCAGCAGCGATCAGGGCTTCGCCGTCAGGCGTGATCGCCATGCCCTGGGGAGAGCCCAGACTGCCCTCAGGCAAGAAGACCTCCAGGGCTGCGCCGCCGGACGGCAGGCGATAGATCCGCCCCGCCAAGCCGTCGGCGACATAGACCGCGCCTTGAGCGTCCAGCACCAAATCGCCTGGGCCATGCTCTCGTCCATCCGCCGCTACGGGGTAGGTCGTGCGCACCGCGCCTGTCGCGGGATCAATCGCCAGGAGTGCGGCCGGGCCGGGCTCGCTCCGGCCGTGGGTTGCGGGCGGAACCGGGCTGCTGACGGCCCAGAGCATGCCGCGCTTGGCGTCATGGCTCAGGCCCAGGACGCCCTCGACAGGTGCGGCCTTGCTCAGGAAGTCGGAAACGCGGCCATCTTCATGAAGGGTCACGACATCTCGGTCCGCGACGCGTGAAACGAACCAGCTTTGGCGAGCCTCGTCACGCGCTAGACTCTCTATGAGGCCGGCGCCGGCGATGGTCGCCACGATCGACAGGCGATCCGCTCCCTGGGGCGCGCGGTTGGCTTCGATCTGCGCCGCAGCCTCGGCGAAGCCTGGCGTTTGGGACAGGGGCGACAGGACGGCGTCACGTTCCAGGTTCATCACCAACCCCGCGCGGGCGTAGCGGGTCAACTGGGCCAAGGCTTCTGCGGCGTGGCCCTGTGCGGCGGCGGTGCGGGCGCGCAGGACGATCAGGCCGGGATGGTTCGGGACCCTGGTCTCGGCCTGCCGCAGGCGGTCGGCGGCGAGGGAGAGGTCGCCCGCGTTCGCCGCCGCAACGGCTTCGGCGCGCAGGCGTCGGAAGGCTGCGACATCGGATTCGTCGACCCGGGCGGCGGCGGCCTCGGTCGGCTCGGCCCGAACATATGAACCCGTCGTCGCCACAGCGCCGATCACGCAACCGGCCAGAACCTGCTTCAGCATTTGCACGCCTCTCTTTGAAGGTGATTTCTATCCGCGTTCAACAGGGAATAAAATTGAATAAATTCCCGCTGGTTGAATAAAAAAATCGAGCATTCACTATTTGCGAAGGCGCAAATATTTTTCTTGCGCTCAAAATGATGCTTGGTTGTTTGATGTTGCTTCATGTCGATATGAATTCTTGTCGCGTGCGGTTTGAGCGTTGAATGAACGCTGGCGGTGAATGCGCCGCCCATTCAAGCTTGGCCCCGGGGGGAAGAACTCAATCATGATCGCAAACAAATCTCGGCTCATGAGCACGACGCTGATCGCGGGGCTGACGGCCGTCGCGGCGATCGGCGCGGCTCCGCTCGCCGCTTCGGCCCAGGTCCGGGACGAGCGGGCTACCAACGTCGGTGAGATCGTCGTCACCGGCTCGCGCATCCGCCGCAACCCGACCAATTCGCCGACGCCCCTGATCCAGATCGGTCAGGAGGAGCTGCTGCAGTCGGGCGAAGTCAACGTCATCGACTTCCTGGCTGATATTCCGGCCCTGTCGACTTCCGTGGTGCCGGAAGACACCACGGGTGGAAATTTGAATGATGGCGGCCTGTCGCTGCTGAGCCTGCGCGCCCTGGGCGCCGTGCGCACCCTGGTCCTGGTGGACGGCCGTCGTCACGTCGGTTCGAGCCCCGGCTCGCTGGCGGTCGACGTCGACACCATCCCGCGTCTTCTGGTCGCCAACACCGAAGTCATCACCGGCGGCGCCGCCGCTGTGTACGGCGCTGACGCCGTTTCGGGCGTGGTCAACTTCATCCTGCGCAAGGACTTCGACGGCCTGGAGATCGACGGCTCGATCGCCGAGATCAACCAGGACCATCAGCTGAGCGAGCGCCTCTCGGTCCTGTGGGGCCAGAACCTGATGGACGGCCGTCTGAACTATTATGTGTCGGGCGAATACCAGCGTAACGACGAGGTTCTGGATTCCGACGTCGACTGGCGCCGTGAGTCCTGGGCCCTGATCGGCAATGACGCCGATCCGTCCAGCGCCCCTTCGGACGGCGTTCCAGACCAGATCCTGATCCGCGACGCCCGCACCTATATCCGCGGCACCAACTTCGGCGGCGTCACCATCCTGTCGACCGGCACCAAGCCTGGCGCGGCCAATGATCCGGACATTCCCTTCAACACCTGCTCGGCCACGACCTTCTCGGCCGGCTGCTTCTCGCTGGCCCCGTCGAACCGCCTGGACAACGCCTACCTCTATAACGACCAGGGCGTGTCGCGTCCGGTCACCTTCGGTTCGATCCGTCAGGGCACGGGCTTCAGCCGAACGGTAAGCAATGGCGGCGAAGGCCAGGTCTCCAACACCGAACAGGGCCAGGCCAGCCGCCTTCCGGAATCGGAGAACTACCGCTTCCAGACCGGTCTGAACTTCGACATCACCGACCGGGTCAGCCTGTTCGCCGAAGCCAAGTACGTCGAGGAAGAAACCTACGACGCCGGTCAACGCGTCTTCCACGACTTCAACATCCGCAACCTGGCCGCCAACACCGTCGGCGCCATCACGTCGACCTCGGCCTTCGAGCTGGGTCTGGACAACGCCTACCTGCCGGATGACGTGCGTCAGGCCATCGCCAACAACCGCCGCGACATCTTCAACTCGGCCGGCGTGGTCACCAGCACGGTCGCTGACGCCCGCGCTCAGCACAAGCTGTACGGCCCGGCCCGCAACCAGCAGAACACCCGCGACCTGCAACGCTACGTCGTCGGTCTGCGCGGCGACGCCGGCGACATCGGCTTCGTCAAGGACGTCAACTGGGAAGCCGGCTACACCTACGGCGAGATGAACAACTCGAACCGCGAACTGGGCGTGGACGTGGTCCGCTACCAGGCTGCGGCCGACGCCGTCATCGACGTCGCGGGCAAGGTTCACGGCAAGCCGGGCGAAGTCGTCTGCCGCGTGCAGCTGATGAAGGCCAACGGCATCGCCGTGCCGGACGCCGTGATCAGCGTGGGCGGCGTGCCGACCACCTTCTCGCGTCAGGGCGCCGTGATCGACGACTGCTCGCCGGTCCGCGTCTTCGGTCCGAACGGCTTCACCCAGCAAGGCCTGGACTATCTGCAGGCCGCCGTCACGGTGACCGACCAGAACAAGCAGCACGACTTCATGGCCTACACCTCGGGCAAGCTGTGGGACTTCTGGGGCGCTGGCCCGATCGGCGTTTCGATCGGCTATGAGTACCGCAAGGAAATCACCAGCGGCACGGGCCGCGACCGCGACACCGCCGGCCGCTTCCTGTTCCTGAACTCCGGTCCCGACTTCGAAGAAGCCAGCTACGACACCAACGACATCTTCGCCGAAGTCAGCATCCCGCTGTTCCGCGACAGCTTCCTGGGTCGTTCGGCTGAAATCAGCGGCGCCTATCGCTTCTCGGACTACTCGCACGTCGGTCAGCAAGAGACCTACAGCGGCCAGTTCCAGTGGCGCCCGGTTGATCAGTTCATGTTCCGCGCCACGACCGCCACGGCGATCCGCGTGCCGAACCTGGGCGAGACCAACGAGCCCCTGGGTCAGACCTTCGCCAACGGCTTCCTTGATCCCTGCTCGGCCACGATCATCAACAACCTGGCTGATCGCTCGATCGCCGCCAACCGTGTCACCAACTGTACCGCCCTGGCAAAGGCGGCGGGCCTTGATCTGACCTTTAACGATCCGTCGGCCTCCAACGCCTACCTGCCCAACTACGGCAGCGGCTCGGTGTCAGGCCTGGCCGGCGGCAACCCCTTCCTGAAGCCCGAAACCTCGGAAAGCTTAACGATCGGCGGCGTCTGGACCCCGGACTATCTGCTGCCCAACCTGTCCGTCGTGCTCGACTACTATGACATCGAGATCAACGACGCGATCGACTCGGTGACGGCTCAGAACGCCGCCAACCAGTGCGTCAACGGCACCTCGGTCAACACCGGCGCCTGCGCCACCCAGACCCGCGACGCCACCTCGTTCCAGGTCACGAGCTTCATCCAGGGCTCGCTGAACTATGCGGCGCTGACGGCCAAGGGCGTCGACTTCACGGTCGCCTACCGTACCGACATGCCGGAGTTCTTCGGTCGTAACTGGGGCACGTTCAGCCACTCGATCCGCGGCAACTGGCTGATCGAGCAGCACGACTTCGTCAACATCGACGACCCCGCAGATTCGACCGACTTCGAAGACGCTGTCGGCATGCCGCGCGTGCGCTTCCTGTCGACCGTCACCTGGGCGCCGATCGACACCCTGGCCTTCACCTGGGACTGGGATTGGCAGGCCAGCCAGGAAATCTTCGACAAGGACAACCTGGTCGCCAACCCCGACCTGTATGAAACCGCCAAGTATCTGGAAACGGGCGACTTCTCGCAGCACGACTTCTCGGTGCGCTGGGCCGCTCGCGACAACCTGACGGTCCGCGCCGGCGTGGTGAACGTCTTCGACGCCGAGCCGGCGCGTTGGCTGGGCAACACCACGGCGGACAACTTCGACCTGTTCGGCCGTCGCTTCTTCCTGAGCCTGAACTACCGCCCGTTCTAAGCCTCCAGGCTTGAACGGGAAGGGCGGCGAACTTCGGTTCGCCGCCCTTTTTGCTGTCTGTAGGCAAGGCTGGCGACCCAAATCATCCAGTGCGAGGCGTCGCAGTTTGGATGCTTGTGGTCGCGGGCTTGATCGCGAGGTGAGAGGCGCCGGATTGATGTTGGCCTAGCGTCGCAACTGGGCGGTCCGATGCTGCTTTGCATCGTGGGGCGGGTTTCTGACGACGTGGGCAGGCGCGCTTCTGGACGCACAATGAGAAAGGGGCCCGGCTTGCGCCGGGCCCCCATCGACCTTGATCCTGGCTACTCTGATCAGAAGCTCAGGCGGAAGCCGCCGTAGAAACGCCGTCCCAAGCCGTCGTAGACGTCAGGGAAGGTAGTCCAGCCGGTGGCCTGGCCGATGTCGCCGTTGGTGCCGGCGACGAACATGTATTCGTCGAACAGGTTGTCGACGCCAGCGTAAACGCTGGCTCTGTCGTTGAGGTCGTAGCGGACTTGAGCGTTGACGAAGGTCATCGAGGGCAGCAGGGATTCCAGATCCGAGTCAAAGAAGCCTACGTCTGCCTCTCCGACATACTGGACGCCCATGGTCACTTGTAGCGGGCCGCGAGCATAAAGCAGGTTCAGCATGGCCTCATGATCCGGCGAGCCGACCGTGCCGGCGAAGGTCTGCGGCGCGGCGCCTGGGAAGGCGGTCGAGCTGAAGTCGATCAGGTGGCTGTAGGTCAGCGAGGCGGAAAGGCTGCCCAGGTCCGTCGACGGCGCCGAGAAGGCGTCGTTGAGGGGCAGGCTGTAGCTGGCCTTGAGGTCCAGGCCTTCGACATTGATCTCGGCCAGGTTCAGGTTGCGGATGTTGACGTATTGCAGGGCTCCGACCGAAGCGCCGCCGCTGAAGCGCTGGATACCGCCGCAGAAGGGCGAGGTGGGGTCGAACGACGCGGCGTTCTCGTAGCAGCGATCGACCGAAACCTGGCGACCATAGGTGCCGACGCCGTCCTCGATCGAGATGTCATAGTAGTCGGCCGACACTGATAGACGCGACCACCAATCGTTCCAGCGCGGGTTGAAAAGCACGCCCAGGGTGAAGGTCTTCGAGGTTTCCGGCGTCAGGTCCGGATTACCGGTGTTGAAGCCCGATACCCCCTGGAACTCGGGCTGGGTCAGGGCGAAGCCGCCATCGCGGGCGACACGAGCGGCGATCGCTGAGTCCAGCATGCAGGCCTGAGCCACGGCGTCGCCGATGGTCGAGGCGTCGACGCCGCTGTTCAGCACGACATCCGGATCGGCGATGTTGGAGCGGGTGTTGAGGAAGGCGGCCTGACCGCCGCTGAGAGTCACACCTTCGCAGGGATCTCCGACCTGGGGGAAGGTCTGAGAGCCGGGGTTGAACAGTTCGTTGATGTTCGGCGCGCGCACCGCGACCGCATATTGCGAACGCAGCTTGAGCCAACTGGTCGGCAGGTACTCAATCGAAGCCGCCCAGGCCGTGGTCGAGCCGACGGTGCTGTAGTCGGACACGCGGCCAGCCAGATTCAGGTCCAGGGCCTTGGCGTAGGGCAGGTCAGACAGAAGCGGGATGCGCAGTTCGGCGAAGGCTTCGCGGACGTCAAAGGCACCGCGCGTCTCGGGCGTGATATTGCCGGTGGCCAGACCAAGCTGGGTCAGAGGGTCGGGCGTCGAGCGTGCCGATTCTTCGCGGTACTCGCCGCCGATGACAAACCCGATGTCACCGGCCGGAGACACGTTCGGCAGCGAGCCGCTGACGAAGCCGTTGACGATGTATTGCTCCTGGAAGGCGTCCAGACCGGTCGCGGCGGTGAAGTAGGTCGCCGCCTCCTCGGAGATGCCGCCCTCTTCGAAGATGAAGATCGGTCGGCAGCCCTGGGCGCGGGCGGCGGAGTCGCGGCAGACGGTTTCGCCGTCGATCACGACCGCGTCCAGGGCCTGGCGGAAGCGCCCGGTCATGACGTCGCCGTTCGAGCGCTGGTCATAGTCGGAGCGACCGTAGTTGAGGCTGAGCTCGTAGCTGAGGTTCTGGGTCAGATCACCTTCGAAGCCAGCGACGAGGCGGGCCATCGAGCGTTCGGACTCATTGCCGCGATTGCCAACATCGCTTATGCGGCGGCGGAAGCCGACCACCAGGTCTTCGTCGGCGATGCCCGGATGCTGGGCGCGCACAGCGGCGGCCAGAGCGGTCGGCACGACGGCGCTGGTGATTGGCACGCCGTAGCGGCACTCGTTGTCGCCATCGCCATCGAAATCGCGGCAGTCGGGCAACTGATCAATCCCGAACTGGTCCTGATAGATGGCTTCGGAGCCGACGGGGTTGCCTTCGATCTCGCTCGAGGTCCGGCCATGGAAGACCGACATCTCCGAGAAGAAGCGGTGGTTGTCGTTGATGTCGTAAGTCGCCTGCCCGTTGAAGCGGATCTGTTCTTCGGGAACATAGAGTTGGCGCTCGGCCGAGCGGTTATAGCCGAAGTCGGCGTTGGTGTAGGGCACGACCGCCCCGGCGTCGTTGACCACGCGCGTCAGGTTGCCCGCGCCGACGCGAGGAACGAGGGCCGTGCCGCGCGGGATGAAGGACGAGAATACGCCGACGGTCTGCTGGCGTGCGGTGGTCGCGGCGGCGTCGATGCACATCTCGCGGTCGCAACGGTCTCGGCCATAGACCGAGCCCGTTCGCCGCCAGCCCAGGGAGCCGACGAAGTTGCCGCGGTCATCGGCGAAGTTGGAGCCGAATTTCAGACCAATCTTGTAGTTTTCATTGTCGCCTCGTTCGGTGATCCCGCCCTGGACCGACAGCTCAAGGCCCTCGAAATCCTTCTGGGTGATGATGTTGATCACCCCCGCCAGAGCGTCCGAGCCATAGACGGCTGAAGCGGCGCCCGTCACGACGTCGATGCGATCGACGAAATCGGTTGGGATGGTGTTGAAGTCGACAATCTGGCTACCGACGATGCCCGCGACATGGCGGCGGCCATTGACCAGCACCAAGGTCCGGTTCTCGCCCAGGTTTCTCAGGTCGACCGTGGTGACCCCGTTGTTTGCGGTCGAGAAGGTCGTCGTGGTCGGCGTGAAGGTCGAGACGCCAGCTTCCGGCAGGGTGCGCAGGATGTCGCCCGTATTCATCTGGCCTGTGGCCTCGATGTGCTGGGCGGTGATGACCGAGACCGGGACCGGCGAGTCCTGGTTGGGACGGGCGATGCGCGAGCCGGTGACGACGATTTCATCAACCGTTGTTGTGTCTTGTTGTTGGGCGGATTGGGCCAGTGCAGGCATGGCTGCAGCCAGGGCTCCACCGATGATGGTTGTGGCCAGCAGGCGCCGGCGCAGTAGGTGAGTTTGCAAGTTTGCCTCCCTCCTGACGCATTTTTCAATGCGCAGATTATTGAAATCTCTCAATCCTGATTCTGGGGTGAGAGATTAGGAGGTTAGTTTTTTCGCTCAGATGGACAATAAAGGTGTTGTTGTGTTTTGGTCTATGTCAAATTAGTCGTCAATTTAAACGCATGAATATTAATTGTGAATGTGCAATTTGTTCATGATGTTTGTCTCCATGGCTTTATATTCATGATCTGGGATACGCGATCGGCATAGCTGGGGCCGACCGTGATCTCTCGGCCGTTTGACAAGGTGAGCGCCAGCTTGCGCCCCGTTCGACGCCTTACACCTCGAACGAAGGCCAGATTGACGATGACGGAGCGATGGCAGCGAACGAACCGGGTTGGGTCGATTCTCTGCTCCAGAGAGCTGATGGTGTCCCGCACCAGATAGGTCGCTCCACGTGTGTGCAACTCGACATAGTCTCCCTGGGCCAGGATATGATCCACGTCCTCCAGGGGCTGGCGGTGCAGGCCATCGGCCCGTCGAATCCAGACTTCCGTCTCATGCAGCGAGGGCTCGGTCGTTTGCTGCAGGGAAGCGACAAGGGTTTGCAGTTCGGCGAAGCGCTGATCCGAATTGCGCGCATCCAGGCGTGTTCGCGCCCGCCGGATCGCAGCGCGCAGCCGTTCAAACTCGAAGGGCTTGGTGAGGTAGTCGGCGGCGTTCAGCGCGAAGGCGTCAACGGCGTGCTGGGTGAAGGCGGTGACGAAGATGATCTCTGGGACAGGATCGGAGGGGGAGAGGCGCGAGACCACGCCAAGACCGTCCAATCCGGGCATCTCGATATCCAGGACGGCGATGTCGGGCTGCAGGGATCGGATCAGTTGCAAGGCGTCTTCGCCCGAACGGGCGGCTGCGGCCAGTTCGACTTCCGGAATGCAGGCGAGCGCCTGCTTTAGGCGCGCCAGGGCGAGGGGTTCGTCATCGGCGATCAGAACCTTCATGCTGCGACCTCGAACGGCAGGTCGATATCGACGCGCCAGCCGCCGGATTGCATAGGCCCATACTTCAGATATGCTTCGGGTCCATACATGAGCTCGAGCCGGCGCTCCGTATTGGTCAGACTTTGACCAAGGCCGCTGCTGCACGCAGGGGCTGCGCCTGGACCGTCGTCCACGACCCAGAGTTTGAGACGGTTGCCGTCGCGACGAGCGCCGATCTCCAGGGTCACCGGCGAGATTGATCGGGCCAGGCCGTGTTTGACAGCGTTCTCGACGAAGGGCTGCAGGATCAGGCTGGGCGTCATGGCGGGCAGGGCTTCAGGTTCCACCAGAAGGCGCCGCCGGAGACGATCCGGAAAGCGAACCTGCTCGATGTCGAGATAGCGCCCCTGGCTGTCGATCTCGCTTTCCAACCGGACCAGTTCGCGGGGGCCTGTCGCCAGGGTGTGCTTGAGGAAGTCCGCCAGTCTTATCAAGGTCGTATCCGCCTCCTGGGCCCGGCCCTGTCCGATCAGGCTGGAGACGGAGTTTAACGTGTTGAACAGGAAGTGGGGCTGGATCTGAAGTCGGAGCGCAGCCAGTTGCGCCTGCTGCGCCGCGATCTGAGCTTCCGTCGTGCGTGCTTGCTGGCGACGCAGGTTGTCGCCCGCCACCATGACGGCGCAGAGGGCGGACCATGTCATGATCGGCCAGAGGAAGGAGATATAGGTCGAGCTCAGGTTGCGAAAATCGAGAAAATGCTCGCTGCTGATAGCGTGATAGTCGGTCAGCATGCGGAAATAGGTCGCATTCAGCACCGTATGCAGCAGGCAGATGACGAGGCCCAGCGCCGCGGCGCGCCAGAACCAGGCGAAGGCGCGCGTTTCCGACAAGCGACGCAGCACGACCCACATGCACAGGGTGAGGAAGACACCCGTGCCTAGGCTGGCCATCCGGGCCAGCAGCACGCCCTCCATCTGATTGAAGTCCGACGGCGAGATCAGCGAGCGAGCGCTGAGTTGCAGGGCGTTGATGCTCCAGAAGACGATGGTCAGAAGGGCGACCATGCCATCCAGGCGGGTAGGCGGCCAGGATGGGGTCTCGTCGTGGTGGTCGTCGTGCGCGCTCATTTCGTCTCCTGCCGATGGAAGAAGCACCAACCGCCGTCCATGTGCAAAGCATGGTCGGTAGAGTCGCCGCTTAGCGCGACGAAACGTGTTTTTGGCGCGCCGAAGTCGAGCCCCAATCGGCTGATCGTCCCTTTCGCTCGACCACTTAAGCGGCGTGATCCGCACAATGGCGCACCAGAGTGACGAAGGTGCGTGCGAATGACCGACGAGGCGGAAGAAATGGCCGGAATTCTGATCTCTATCCTGGTCGAAGTCGAGAAAACGGCCCCGGGACTGAGCTTGGGTCAACTGATCATGTTCCTGCACATTCTTCGTCTGGAAGGCGTGCGCATGACAGCCTTGTCCGAACTGTGCGGGCGTCACGACGCCGTAGTCTCGCGCGGCGTGCGCGCCATGGCGGTGGCGGGAGATGCCGGAACCTTGGCGCCGGCCTATGGCTTGGTGGAGTTGCTGCGCGGTTCTGATGCGCGCAGTCGTCATCTGGCGCCGACCGCCGCAGGCATGGCTCTGGCGGATCGCCTGTCGCGTCTTCTTGGTACGGCCTACGGCGGCCAGATACAGTGAAAACGGGTAGGGGCTGAAAGCCGCCCCGACGATCAGTCGCGAGGCCAGGGCCGAGATGGAGCGGCCGCGCGTGATGTCAGTCGCGGCCGGCGATCTCCGAAACGAACATCGATCCGATCGGAAACTGCGTTCAGCTCGACCAGGGCGCGACGAATTTCTTTCTCGCGGGCCATGGCCTTGAGATAGTCCTCCGCCTCGTACTCGATCGTAATGACGGCTTTTCGTTTCATCGGCGCGATTTCGCCGGCGCTGCGGTGAGGGGAGGCGTGGTTCGCTCTGTTCATGGTCGTTGACGCCCTAGGCCTGAATGAGAGGGGCGTCGAAACGATAGCCTCGGCCCCAGACGTTTTCGATCGGCAGCACGATCTGGGCGTCCATCAAGGCCTTGCGCTTCAGGCGACTGATCGCCGTACGCATCTGTCCCGAATGGAAGTCGCAGTCCATGAGCACGCCGTCGGCATGATCGGACAGGGCGATCAGCAGCTCATGATCCCGACCCGTAAGGCCGATCCTCTGCCCGCTCGGCGCAATCAATATCCGCTGCGCGTGCCTGAGCGTCCAGGCGGCTTTCGAAGACGATGAGTTCGGCTTCTCCGTCTTGCGGTAGATTATGCGGTTCAGGCGGGCCAGTATTTCGCGGGCGTTCGCTTCCGGGCCCACCAGATCGTCCACCCCCATCTCCAGCATCAGAACACGCTCCAGGGCTTCGCCCTCTACGGCGACGATGAAGATCGGCGGAGCATCCGCGCGGTTCAGTTGTCGCAGGGTCCCGAACGCCGATGGGTGGGGCAGGCTGGCCACTAGGATAATGAGGTTGAATAGATCCGAAAGCGGTTGGCCGTCATCGCATATGGCGTCGAGTGACGTCGTCTCGAAGACGGCGAAGCCGGATTTCTCAAGATACTCCCCCAGTCCAGTCGGAGCCTTGTCGCTTAGATCAAGGAGCAGCAACCGCCCAATTTCGCGATTGAGAGGGGGCGATTTGGCGTCGGTGCTTCGATTCTTGGTGGTTGGAGCTGTCAGAAGCATGGCGCTCTTTCTCAAATCCTCGGACATCGAGATTCATGCGACAGTTGCCGGCCGATTTGTCGGCGTTGACGCGCCATATGACTAAAGAGAGCTTTACTCGACGACGTAACAGAGGGTTTCGTCGAGAGGTAATCGAGCGGTCTGTTGCTACGAGTAAGGCGCCTTTCAGAACGTCTGATTGGTATCAAAGGGTGTCGATGTCGCCAAAAGGTTCCGCCGCGATGTCTGTATGGAACACGTGGCGCTGCCCGATATTGTTGTTTGTCCATAGCGAATGGGCTCGGTTCGGGCTTTGCGCCTTGGGATACACGGCGTGATGCTCTTGGCTTCCAAGCCGCGACGGGCTACCAGCCAGGCCGCCTGGAAGCAGATATCCGAACCGTTGGCTGGGGTCAGGTTTGGGCGTCGTTGTCTGCTGCGCTCCCGACGCTATGAGACGCAAAAGATCATGACCACGAGGTCATGACGCGGCACTTACGATGGCCGAGCGCTGGAACTGAATGTCGTACTTGCGGCGCTCAGTGAATGTCCGGTTCTGGCGCATTTAAGCCCTTGGTGCTGACAAGCGGGTGTAAGTCGCGCCAGCGTTTTAGGGGGCTGTCTAGGCGTCTCACCATTGGCCGCCTGCAAGGCGATGTTTCCAGAGGAGCTTTGGCCCCGTCGAAAGCCTGTATCCGTTTCGTCAACGACGGGTTGGTTCACCGCGATCTCGCAATCTAGGCTGCTGCTGTACGTTTCAGGTGTTTGCCTGAGTTGGTTGTAGCTGCCCGGCGACCGGCTGTCCGACCGCCGGGCCTCGAGCTTCAGTCAGCTTCCTCGAGAGACGCCACGGCGTCGAGGACGCGCGCGCTATAGGTTACGGCCGCGCCGGCATTCAAAGCCACGGCGACGCCAAGAGCTTCAGCGATCTCCTCCCGTGTGGCGCCATTTTCAATTGCGGCCTTGCTGTGAACGGCGATGCAGCCGTCACAACGGGTCGTTACGGCGACCGCAAGGGCGATGAGTTCACGAATTTTGGGGGTGAGGCGATTGGTTTTTGCGCCCGCGCTGTCAAGCGTCACCAGCCCACGCACGGTGTCGGGACTCAGGTTGGCCAGGTCCTCTACGCGACCAAGAAGCTCGGAGCGATAGTTGTTCCAGTTCAACATGATGCTCGCCCCTACTGCCGGCCAGCGGTGACGCCGCCATCGACCGGAAGGACCGTGCCTGTGATCCAGGACGCCTGATCTGACGCCAGGAATAGGATCGCCTCCGCGATGTCGCGCGGCTGGCCATTTCGACCAAGAGGATGGAGGGCGTCGAAGGTCGGCAGCACTTCCTTCACTTGGTCGTCAGAGAGGAAGGTGTTGTAGACTGGTGTTTCCACCACGGCAGGCGCCACCGCGTTGATGCGAATCTTGAGCGGCGCCAGTTCGATCGCCAGATTGCGGACCATGGCGTGAACGCCCGCGTTCGCAGCAGAATAGGCGGCGGACGGTGTAGCTCCGATGGCCTGGATGGCCCACATCGATCCCGTCTGGACGATGGCTCCGCCATGCTCCCGCATAGCCTTGGCGGCCGCTTGGGCTGTGAAGAACTTCCCTTTCAGGATTGTGTCCAGGTACCAGTCATAGTCGGCTTCTGTCAGGTCCAGGAAGGGTTTGGGATTGAAGACGCCGGCATTGTTCACCAGGACGTCGAGCTTCCCGAATCTGGAAACCGTCGCCTCCACCAGGGCGGCTCCAGTGGCCGGGTCAGCGATGTCTCCTGCCGAGACGATAATGTGCTTGCCGGTGGGGTCGATTTCGCGGGCGGCCGCCTCAAGCTTTGCGAGGTCGCGGCCATTGATAGCGACCTTTCCGCCCTCGGCGATGAAGCGCGCAGCGGTCTCCTTACCGATGCCCGAGCCTCCGCCAGTAATGGCGGCGATCTTTCCTTCAAAGCGCATTTCTTCTTCTCCATGTTTGGTGAGCTCCGCGATGGAGCGTCGTGTCCTGGGCCAAGACTGAGATGGAAAAACTATCTCTCTCCGGCGTTCGTTATGGATTTATTGTCCGTTTACCTTGAAGGGACAAACGGGAAGAACTTTGAAGATGGAAAAGAAAAACTTCGTCAGTCATTGCGGGTCATGTGGGCTCTCAGCCCTCGAGGAGTACCCATCCGCGAAGTTGCAGGTTCGCCAGGGTGATCATGGCCGCGACATCGACCGACACGCCTGGCAGGACCTGGGAGGGCTCGACCTTGCGATTGGCCAGGGCGATGCCGCAGACGTGGACATCGACGCCTGCGGCCTGCAGAGCTGCGATGAGCGCCGCATTCGGGTTCTCTCGATTGAACTGATCGCGATGGGTTTCGGCGGAGTAGACGGCCGAGGTCGCAGCGCCGTGGATCACTACGACCACGTCGCCGGGCGCGGGCCGGACGCCGGATCGCGCCAACAGGTTGATGAAGCGCGCCACGCGATCGAGACCGGGATTGACGGCGGCGTCTTCGCCGCCGTCGCGCGTCACTTCGAAAACGACCTTGTAGCGCAACTGGGGATCAGGGGCGTTGGCCAGGTTTTCGACGGCGGGGGCCGCGCCGTAGCCCGCAATGATCGGCGCTGTCTGGGCGGCCGCTGGCCCGCCGGTCAGCAGGATTGCGGTTGAGCTCAGGGCAGCCAGGATGGCGTTAAATTTAATGGATTTCATAAGCTTGCTCATGATTTTTGAAGTTTGGAACTAGTTTTCGCCTTGTCGCTGCGAAAGGGGCGCTGCTCGCGTTGAACGCCAGAGCAGAGGAACAAGAATGAGCGCCGTAAGGGGCAGGACCCACCAGTTGATCGTGCGCCAGCCGGAACTGTGAAGCAGGGATCCAGCGAAGAAGGAGCCCGCCGCGACGATGCCGAAGACCAGAAAGTCATTGGCACCCTGGACCTTGGTGCGTTCGCCGGGGGTATGGGTTTCGGTCAGCATGGCGGTGCCGCCTATGAAGCCGAAATTCCAGCCCACCCCGAGGAGGACGAGCGCGATCCAGAAATGGCCTATGTCCTCGCCCGAGAGCGCGACGGCAGCCGAGGTCGCGATGAGGACGAGACCGGCGGCGGCGACGCGCGGCTTGCCGAAACGCGCCATCAGTCGTCCGGTGAGGAAGCTCGGTCCATACATGGCGAGGATGTGCCACTGGATGCCCAGGGCGGCGTCCTCGACCGAGTGGCCGTGTCCGACCATGGCCATGGGCGAGGCGGTCATGACGAAGGTCATGAGGCCGTAGGAGACCACCCCTGTGGCGATGGCCAGGGCGCAGGAAGGGGTTTTGAGGATGGCGAACAGAGGCCGATCGGCGTCGTGGGCGGCGTGGGTTTGGGCAGCGGGCGGCGGCCGTCGGAACAGCAGCAGGACGGGAAAGGCGAGGGCGGCCAGCGCCGCCTGGCTTAGAAAACTGCCCGCGAAAGGGGCGCCGGGCAGGGCGTCTCGCGTCCAGATCACCAGTTGCGGACCGATGACGGCTGCGACCAGACCGCCGAGCATCACCCGGGCGATCGCCTTGTGGCTTTCGCCCGGCGCAGCGCTGTCGGCGGCAGCGAAGCGATAGCTCTGGACATAGGCGGCGTAGAAACCCGCCAGGCCGGTCCCCAGGCAGAAGATTAGGAAGCTTCCCTGCAGGATGCCGAAGGTGGCGATGAGGCCGGACAGGAGACCTAGAACGGCCCCGAGCAGATATCCGGGGCGGCGGCCGAACCGGCGCATGACGAGGGCGGCTGGAATTGTGCCCAGAGCCAGGCCCAGGTTGAGCAGGCTTACGGGAAGGGTGGCTAGGGCGGGATCGGAAGCGAGCCGCTGGCCGACAAGGCCGCCCAGGGAGATGACGATCGGCGTGCTGGCGCCGCCGAGGGACTGGGCGGCGGTGAGCACCCAGACATTGCGCCGGGCAGCGGTTTTCAGGGCAGAAGTCATGCCTTCATCTGTCCGTCCATGCGGGCGACGGCGGCGGTGGCGGCGGCGGCGGCGGCCTGGACCGCTCCGGCGAGATAGCCGGGCTCGCGAGGGCTGGTCTCGCTCCCCGCCATGAGCAGGCGCCCGGCCCATAGGGAAGATATCCAGGCCGTTTGATCGGGAGCGCCAGGCCGGGAGGGCGTGCGGTCCTGCGTCGTGGCGGTCAGAGGATCCGTTGCCCAGTCCTTGAGGAGGGTCGCGCTTGGCGACAAGGCTTGAGCCCCGAAAAGACGAGCCAACTGCTCCAGGCAGGCGCGGCGGAGCGCCGCCTCGCCCCACGTCGCGCGCTGGTCCGGCCCGGGGCCCACGAAACCGAAGAGGGCGGCTTTGCCGGAGGCCGTGGTGGCGTCATGGATCTCGACCATGGGGCCGACCATGCTTTGGGCTGTTCCGGAGAAACCGCCGTCGCGCCAGAACGGAGCGTCATAAATAGCGAAGAACTTGGCCTGGGGCGCCATCCAGGTGGGGGTGGAGCGCCAGCGGCCCAGAACCGCCTCGTCCATCGGGGGTTGAAAGGCGAGGCTGTTCGCCAGAAGCCGAGGCGGCGCGGCCAGGATCACCTGCAAGGCGGTCAGGCGAGTTTCTCCGCCTGCCGCCGGATGCAGGGTCAGGTCGACCGTCTCCCTGGACAGTCTCATGGCGGCCGCCCTCACGCCGGTCAGGAGCCGTTCGGCGGGAAGGGCGTCGGCCAGCGCGCGGATGAGGGCGGCGCTGCCTCCAGCTATCCGGCGGGCGCCGCCCGGCGCCTCTACCGGACGGCAACGCTGGGGCGCCTCGCGCGACATGCGCTCGAACAGGATGTCGCCGTCGCCGTTCTGGGGAAAGGTCTCCAGGTTGAGCGTTTCGACGAGGGCGGCGAGTTCGGGCTGGACCTCCGGCCAATACCAGGACGGACCCAGGTCGAAGCCGTCGTCGCAGGGAAAGCCCTCCTGGTCGCAGGAAAGAATGCGGCCGCCGAGCCGATCTCGCGCTTCAAGCAGGATGAAATCCAGGCCTGCGGCGGCGAGATTGCGACAGGCGACCAGTCCGGCGAGCCCGCCGCCGATGACGGCGATCTGACAAGGCATGGGTTAGGACCTTTCTGGCCGATGGCTCAACCGCCTGCCGGACGCAGGGCGGTCAGAAGCAGGGCCGAGCCGTACATGCCGACGCCGAAGGCCGTGTGGCCGGCGAGGCTCTTCAGTCTGGTCCTGTTCGGACAGGGTGTTTTCGAACCCGCGACGCCGGTGCCCATGCCGGGCATCATGATGAAGTAGGGCGCGATCAGGAGCGCCCAGGAAACCAGAAGCGGTGCCCATGGCGTGGGCGCGGCGAACCAGCCGGGACCTGACACGCCCAGCACCGCCAGACCATAGCCGGCGCCGATGACGTAGTGGGCGCTCCAGCCGATGATGGACTCGCCGGGCACAGGCCGCGCGGCGCCAGGCTGGCGCAGGACGAAGCGCCCCTTGGGCATATGTCCCAGCCAGCGGCCGACCATGGCCCAGTTCACGGCGGGCGAGCCTGTGAAGCGCTGCACCAGGAGGGCCCAGACATCGAGCGCGACCGTTCCGCCGAACCCGATGAGGATCGCACGCAGCAGGGGATCGTCCAGAAGAACCATTGAAAACCGTCTTTTGATTTCGGACCGGGCGTTGATCCGTCACGCCAAAGTCGGACCGCCCGGCTTTAAAGATGCCGGGCGGTCCGTGCGGGGACGACGCAGAATTTGCTTCCCGACAGGAAAGTTTTTCTTTGTATTCGTCAGACGGCCAGGGCCACCAGGAAGCGCGACACCATGTTGTAGGCTGCGACCGTCGCGACGGCCTCCACCGTCTGCTCCTCTCCGAACAGGGCCTTGACCCTGTCGATGACGGCGGCGTCCACCTTGACCTTCAGGGTCGACTGGTCCGTCAGGGCCAGAAGGGCGGCTTCCTTCTCATCGAAGAGGGAACCCAGTTCCGGCGCGCGAAGCGCCTCGAGCTTCTCTTCAGCGCCGCCTGCGGCGAGATAGGCGGGCTTGTGGACGTTCCACTCGAACTCGGCCTCGTTCAGCACCGCCACGCGGCACATGATGAGTTCACGAAGTTCAAGATCCAGCTTGAAGTCCGCGCGAACCCGTCCAAGCAGGCCGTTCCAGCCTGTGGCGAGCGGCGCACTGCGCAGGAGAACACGGTCGATGCCGATCAGGGTCCGGTTGGGGCGTCGGGCCTGAATCCCGGCGAGAAGATCCGGATCCACCGGATCGCCGTCCTGCCAGGGGGTTACGCGAACTTGGCTCATGGGATTCTCATTTGCTTGAGGGGAAGGCTGAGCGCAGGGGTTGGTCTGCGCGGATTCGGGCGATCACGGTCTCGAGCCGCGCCATAATTCAGGAGGCCTCGGAAAGGCCGCACGGGCTGGCAGGGATCAGGGGCGCGCGCTTCAACCAGATCTGCGCTCCTTCTTCACCGACCACGATCGACAGAGCGACGCCGGCAGGCAGGCGCAGCCAAGCCTGGGCCTCGAGACTGTCGGTTTCGGTCGACAACCGCCCGGAGACCACTAGGAGTTCGAGCCCCCGGGAATCTTCCAGGATCCGTTCGGCGCCGGCCTCCCAGCGCTCCAGTCGGACGGTCTCGTCTGCGGATTCAAACAGGGTTCGGCTTTCCGCAACGCCCGATGAAAGGGGGCCGGGAGCGCCTTCATAGGGCTGGCGAACCGTCTGGATGTCGTCGTCGCGATTGAATTGCCACAGGCGGACGAACAGGGTGCAGCCGGTCCCGGAGGCCGGTTCATGCGCCGTCCCGGGCGGATTGCGAAAATAGGCGCCGGCGGGATAGTCGCCGTGTTCGTCTTGGAAGACGCCCTCGAGAACGAGGATCTCTTCGCCGCCGCCATGCACATGCCGTGGGAAGGCGCTCCCTGGCGCATAGCGGACGATCGTGGTGGCGCGGGCCGTTTCTTCGCCTTCGCGATAGACCATGCGTCGTTCCACACCGACCACGGGGCTTTGACGCCAGGGAAGACGGCCTCCGTGGACGATCGTCATGGCGTCGAAATCCGCGTTGAGCCTCATGACGACGCCGCCTCAGTCATGGTCAGGACCATCCGGAATTTGACCTTCCCCGATCTCATCCGGGCGTAGGCCTCTGCGGCCCGCTCCAGCGGCAGGGTCTCGATGCGCGGACGGATATCGGCCAGGACGCTGAAGGCCAGGGTCCTTTCATTTTCCCACGGCGTACCCGTTATCGAGCCGACCAGGCTTCGTTCGCCGCCCACCAAGGCCCCCGTCGAAACGGCGAGCGGATCCTTGCCGGCGCCCAGAAGCACCAGGCGACCTCCAGGGGCCAGGGCTGCGATCAGGTCGGAGACGGCGTCAGTCTGGCTGATCGTCGTAATGATCGCCCTGGCGCCGCCCAGGCCCTGAAGCGACGCGACGGCGTCCTCGGCGTGTGTGTCGATGTAACGATGCGCGCCGAGCGACAGGGCGTCGACAGCGATGTCCTGGCCCCGACCGATCGCAATGACGTGGAATCCCATGCGCCGCGCATACTGGAGGGCCATGTGACCGAGACCGCCTATGCCGAGCACGGCGACGAGGTCTCCGGCCTCGGCGCCCGACTTCCTCAGCGCGTTGAAAGTGGCGATCCCGGCGCAGAGGATAGGCGCGGCTTCCTCGGAATCCAGGGTGTCGGGAATGGTGACCAGGCCTGTGACGCGAGCGATCATTCTTTCGGCGTATCCGCCGTCGCAGGTGGCGCCGACGAAGGGCTGATTGCGACAGAGCTGAAACTGTCCCCGGCGGCACTGATCGCAGGCATTGCAGTGACCGCCCAGTCTTCCGACGCCCACACGGTCGCCTGTACGCCAGCGATCGGGCGTGTCCGGGCCGAGCGCGAGAATGCGGCCGACCACTTCGTGACCAGGAACTCGCGGCGGTTGAAGGTCAGGGGCGGCACCTTCGATGTCGGCGCCGTCGGCGCCGCAAACGCCGCAGGCTTCCACAGCGATCAGCACCTCTCCCGGTCCGGGCTGGGGGACGGGTCGTCGAACGAGTTCGAGGCGCCCGGGAGCTGCGATCTGAACGGCGCGATAGGTGTCGGTCATGTTTGTTCCGTTCGAGCGAGGGCCGACGAAGCCGGCATGATCCGGGAAACGGCGTATCTGGCCGCCGCCACGGCGCCGGCCAGGTAGCCGGGCTCCGTCCGGCTTGTTTCGCTGCCGGCCATGTGAACGCGACTCGCCCAGGCCGGGGGCAGCCAGGGGCCGGCGTAGGGCGTCAGGTGGTCGCTCGGTGTCTGGTCGATCCCGGTCGCTGTCAGAGGATCCCGGGCCCAGTCCTTGAGCAGAACGGTAGTCGGCGCGAGGGCTTGCGGGCCGAACAGGAGGCCGAGTTGTTCGACGGCGCGAGCGACGAGGGCGGTCCGGCCGAGCGCCTCACGCTGGGCGGCTCCGGCTCCGACGAAGCCGAACAACGCCGCCTGGCCGGATGCCGTGGTGGCGTCGTGAATTTCCGACAATGGCCCCACCATGCTTTGGGCGGCGCCTGAAAGACCAGTCTCTCTCCAGAAGGGACGGTCATAGAGGGCGTAGAATTTGGCGTGGGGCGCCATCCAGGTCGGGGTCGCCCGCCAGCGATCGTGCATGGCCTTGGGGAACTCCGGCGAGAATGAAACCGATCCCGCGAGCAAGCGCGGCGGTGCAGCCAGGATCACCTGGTCGAAGGTCTCGGATCGGGGGACGGTCTTGTCCGTGAAGGCGACCTCGACCGTAGCCTCCTGGAGCGTTAGAGCGGTGACGATCGATTCGAGGCGCAGTGTGTGGGCTGGCAGCGCAGCGGCTAGGGCGTCCGTGATGCGCGCGGCGCCGCCGACGATGCGCATTGAGGCAGCCGTTCGGCCGAAACCGGCGTAGCGCTGGGGACGTTCCCGGGCCATCCTGTGAAAAAGGACGTCGCCTTCTGCATATTGGGGAAAAACGGCCAGGCCGAGCGCTTCGACCAGGCCGTCGAGTTCCGGCTGCATTTCGGGCCAGAACCAGGACGGACCGAGGTCGAAGCCGTCCGCCGAGGGCTGTTCGCCAGGACCGGCCGAGAGCACGCGGCCTCCCAAACGCTCCCGGGCCTCCAGGAGGGCGAAGTCGATCCCGCTCCGGTGCAAAAGGCGAGCGGCGACGAGGCCGGCGACGCCGCCGCCGATAATGCAGACGCGGTGAGGCAAGGGGAGGATTTCCATGAGGAAGAACGGCGCGTCCGTCGGGACGCGTCAGATCGTCAGGCTTCGTCGTAGATGCGGATGTCGGGCGCAGCCGACAACAGCGGCGTCAGGCCGGCGACGACGTCGGCGGTGAAAAGCGGGCTTTGAAGATAGGCTTCAGCGTCTCCAACCGAGGCAAAGCCATGCAGCACCTGGACGTCCTGGTCGCGCACGAGAAGCGACTTGGACCTGGCCCCGGCCGCCTGTTCGAGAAAGGCGGGTTTGTACTTCTGATACACAGCCGCCGCCTGACTGCGGTTGGCCGGGGATACCTGCAGCGTGATTTCGAGGTAGGCCATGATTTCGTCCTTCCTTGCGGGCGAACCCGCAAACCAAAACTCCGCCGTTGGCGGCGAAGATCGGGCGGTGAGCGCCGATCTCGCAAGACATGGTCCTCCAGACCGAGAGGCACAAACGGGAAGTTCTTGGCCGATGGAGAAGAAAAACTTTCTCTCGGCCTAGGCTTGCGCCGCCTCCTCGAACAGCCATTGCCGGAAGCTCTCGGATCGGGGCAGCGACGAGCATTCCGTTCGATAGACGACGTAATAGGCCAAGGCTGAAGGCACGTTGATCTCCGGGAAGAGCCTGATCAGCCGCCCCGCCGCAACGTCGTCGCGGGCGAATATGCTCCTGGCCAGAGCGATCCCCTGCCCATCGATGGCCGCCTGCAACACGGCGGCGGAGTTGTTGATGCTCATGCCGCGTTGAGCCAACGGCGTCTCAACTCCGGCCCGGGCCAGCCAGTCGTCCCAGGTCATGAAGCCGGTCGACGGATCGACCGAGAGGTCGTGAATGAGCGTGTGGTCCAGCAGATCGCGAGGCGTGTTGAGGCTGATGGTCTTTAGAAGGGTCGGCGAACAGACGGGGAAGACCTCCTCATCCATCAGCTTCTCCGCGGTCAAGCCGGGCCAGGCGCCCCGGCCGTAGCGGACGCCCACGTCTATGCCTTGGGCGACGTAGTCCACGAGCTTGAGGCTGGTGTCGAGACGGACATCCACGTCGCGGCAACGCGCCTGAAAGCGGTCGATGCGGGGCAGGAGCCATTTCGCAGCGAAAGCCGGGCTGACCGTCACCGTCAGGGCGTTGCCGGCCCGGCCCGCACGCAGTTTCTCAACGCCGATGCTCAGGCGGTCGAGCCCCGCGCGAATATCGGTGAGAGCCCGCTCGGCGGCCTCCGTGGGCTGCAGGCGGGCTTTGCCGGAATGGCTGCGATGAAAGAGGGGGGCGCCGATCCATTCCTCAAGCCCTCTGACCAGTTGGCCTACGGCGGCTGCGGTCACGTTCAGTTCGCTTGCCGCTCCGGCGAAACTCTCGTGTCGGGCGCTGGCCTCGAAGGCGCGCAGGGCGTTGAGGTAGGCAGGCGATCGCATGGGGCGCTCCAGAAGCCGTCGGGCGGCGACACGCCAATATAGGCGTGAACCGCGGGGCCGCTTTCCCAAATCTACGGGATGTCTTCTACTCGAGCCGCGAGATTTCTCCGACGATGCGTTCAGATCCTATCTCACCGACATGCGCATTGGCCACGGTCAGTGTGCTCTCACGGGGTCGAAGCAGTGGTTGTCCGGACGAACCCCGAAAGTCAGCTTCCGGGCTTGGAGCCAATGTCCGGTTCTGGCGCGGTGCAGACGTTTCCAACCACGAGCCAAGTCGGACCAGTCAGTCTGCATCCTTGCTGTCGGTGAAGTCGTTCGGGCAGCGAAGCCGCAAACGTACGATCGTGCCCTGTTCTGAAACGCTAAGGCTCAAAGGAATTTCGTCCTGAGCGCAAAGCCGCTGAACAATCGAAAGGCCTAGCCCGAACCCCTCGCTGTCGGCCCCTCTGACGCAAGGTTCTCCGGCGCTTGCCGCTATCCGGGCTCGCATGCCGGGACCGCCGCTAGCGATCGTCAGCGTCCTTTCTTCAAGCGTAATTCGCAGCCCGTGAGCGGGTGCGTGCTGGAACGCATTGCTGATCAGATTGTCCAGGATCATGAGAAATCCGGCGCGGTTCAATGAGGCGGCGGCCCCAGGCGGGATGTCGATTGCAACCGCGCGGTCCCGTCCCCCGAACCGATCACTGGCTGCCAGGACGGCCGCCTCCACAATAGGGGCTAGAGCTACTCGCTCCCGTGGAGCGTTCTGTCCCTCTTCCCGGGCCAGCAAAAGCAGCAGTTGTACTATTTCGGTCATTCGCCGCTCGGCATCGCGGATGCGGGCAAGGGGGGCTCTGACTCGGTCAGGCAAATCTGCCTGGTTCTCGATCAGCTCGGCGCCGCTGCGCATGACGGCGAGAGGGGTCCGAAGTTCATGACTGACGTCGCGCGTGAAGCCACGTTCGCGGGCGACGAACGCCTCGATCCGCTCGAACGCATTCTCCAGGGCGACGGCAAGCCGGCCGACCTCATTGCCCGGGTAGTCGTGCCCTGCAATTGCAGGCACGCCTTGAACGGACACGCTGCGCGCCAATTGGGTCAGCGGCGCAGTCAATCGGTTGGCCAGAACCCAGCTCATCAACCCGACCAGCAGCATGATGACCGCAGTCGTGCTGACGAAGAAGCGGATCATCTTCTCGTGCAGATCGGGAACGACCTGCCGTCCGTTGAGATCGGCGGCCAGCCAGGCGGTTTCAGCCGTGCCCGGCAGACTGATTTCCAGCACCTGATAGTGGCTGCCGTCGTCATTCCTGAACTCGTGGTGGTCGGGGTCGGCTGCAAACGCCTTGCCGAGGTCGGTAGGGAACTGGGAGGGTTCGCGATAGACGCTGATGTAGTCGCTGCCTGTCTCGCTGAGGCGGCCTGTCTTCACCCAGTTCTGCTGAACTGCCTTCCCCTGCCGGGTCAGCTCCTGCTCGAAAAAGCTGTCCTCGACCGAATGGGCGAACAACAGGGTCAGGAAGCCGAACATGAGGGCGGCGAAAGCCGTCATGCCCAACACGCTGAGGACGAGCTGGAGGCGCAGACTGGGACTGCGCACCTTCAAGGTTCGGCTCGCAGACGAAAGCCGATGCCGTGCACCGTCTCCAGCATCGGCCATGCAAACGGTTTGTCCAACACCTGCCGCAACAGGTGAATATGACTGCGCAGGGAGTCGGAATCTGGCGGATCCTCGCCCCAGACGCCGCGGCTCAGTTCAAAACGGGGCAGGGTGCGTGGGTGGGCCTCGGCTACAAGCCTGAGGATGCGATAGGTCGCCGCGGTCATTCGCAGCGTCTCGCCTGCACGCCGCACGACGCCGCTCTGGCGGTCGATCTCCAGCGGACCGATCTGGAGGACATGACTGACCCCCAGTCGGTGTCGTTGTGACAGGGCGAGGCACCGCGCCGTCATTTCGGCGAGGGCGAACGGCTTGGTCAGATAGTCGTCAGCCCCGCACCGAAAGCCGTCCAGCTTATCCTCCAGCGTATCGCGAGCGGTCAGCATCAGAACAGGCACGTGGCGGTCCGCCCTCACGCGCAGGGCCTGGCAGACAGCGAGACCGTCCATGACCGGCAGCGCAACGTCGAGGATGACCACGTGGAAGGGGCGGCTGAGCGCCAGGGCAAGCCCGGAGCGCCCGTCTTCGGCAAAATCCAGCCGATGACCCAGCGGCTCCAGATAGTCGGCGATGTTGCGCGCGAGGGCCGGGTTGTCCTCTACAACCAGTATGTCCAGCGCTGACGACATGGCGGATGGGTCTCGAGTTGGGGGGCTGTCTCGAAGTGCCCGATCTGTCTTGCCGGCGCCAGTCGGATCGGGATCACAAGGACAAGGCGGGTTGCGTCAGTCGCGCCCGTACGTCGACAATAGCCTGAAGAAGCTGCGGATGATCAAAATAGGGAGCCGCCAGCTCCATGACAGCCAGGCCCTGGGCAAGGTCTGTCGCGTCAGCGGTTTTGTCCAAAGTCCGGTAGTAGCCGTACATAGCGATCAGCGGCATGTCATAGAGCTCGGGCTCAGCCGCAAGCTTCTCTGCAGCGCCTGCAGTCTCACCCTCCAGAAGGCGGCCGACCAGCATCAGGCTGCGCTCATCCGCCCAGAGGTCTCGCGATGCCGGTTCAACACCAAGCAAGCGGACCATGGCTTCGGCGGCGATGGCGGTCGAGTTGGGGTTCTGGCCGGTGACGATGCGATCCCCCACCTGGACGAAGGGCATCATGGGCTCGCCCTCGGCGAAGCGGGCGCCTTTGGCGACCAGTTCGTCTTCCAGGACGAAGGGGAAATGAGGAACCCACTTCTCTCCGAACAACCTCGTTTCTTCGTTGGTGAAGGCGGTGACGGGCTGGTTGTGGATGAGCCGCGCGCCTGAGGCATTCGTCAGTCCGGTGAAGGCGACCGGCCCATGGCACACCGCCCCCAGCACGCCCCCGGCCTCATAGTGCTCAACCAGCAGAGCTTTCAGGACCGGATCATAGGGCAGGTCGAACATCGCCCCCTTGCCGCCGACAATGAAGATGCCGGCGAAATCCGACGCCTTCACAGCCTCCAGTGGACGGGTGGACGCCAGTCGGGCGGTCGCCGTCCCATCGGCGAGGAACTGCACATTGTAGGGCTTGGCGGTGTCGTAGTCGTCGGCGACGACCTGTCCGCCGCGGGGACTTGCGATCTCAACGTCAAAGCCGCTGTTGCGAAACACCAGATAGGCTTGAGACAGCTCATCGAACTCGTAGCCAGGGCGAAGCCGCCCTCCGTCCAGGCCGAACCCGCTCACCACAAGCAGGACCGTCCTTGGCTGCTCGGCACGGGATGGAAGTGGCCCGACTAGGAGGGAGAACGCGAGTACGATTGGAAAGAGCAGGCGCATGACGACGTCCAGTTGAAGTTGGTCTCTCCTGCTGGGCCATGCTCCGTCAAACCGATGTGAAATCTTCCGATCAGAAGATCACTCCCTTGGGACGAACCCTGGTCGTTGGATCAGGTAAGCTCCAGTTTCGCCGCCTTTGCAAAGCCGGAGACTATGGAGGTCGCGTTTCTGGCGTTGGGCCAATGTCGGCTTCTGGCGCATTCCGGGCTTTGGGCCACGGTCAGCAAGGCTACGTCATGAGCGGATCGTAACTACAAGACACGTCTCGATATCGAGTCGATCAACGACCTTGGGCGCTGCCATCTCCTGCGAAGCGCCCGGAGCCCGTGGGTGCCGTGGTTCCAACAGGCTGGCCTTTCAATGCCGGAGCCTCAGGATTCCTTGCCCTATGAAGATTCAGGTCTGATCCTCGATGCTGCGATCGCAGGGCACGGCGTCGTTCTGGCGCGTTCCGGGATTGCGCACGACACCCTGTCTGATGGGCGCCTGGTCCGGCTCTCCGACATCGAGCGACCGACGGGGAGCGGCTATCACTTCGTGACGCCCCCGGAAGACGCCTCCAAATCAGACGCGAAGAACGCGTTTTTCTCTTGGCTCCATGGTCGGATTTGCGATCCGAACGAATAGCAAGGCCCATTACATCATGGTTGCCGGCCGGACGCCCGAAGAGATCGAGCCCGCTGCAAGTCGCTTGAGCTTCCTCGCAATGCCATAGTCGGAGTGACGTCATGCACCGGCGTCACTACAGCTTCCCGAAAGCCTTGGTGTCTGTGTCCTCATGCCATGGCCCGCGGCCTTACGCGCTGCTGCGTGATTTGAATGCTCCGCAGCGGGGCATCGAGCTATGTTGCATGGAGTGGTGCAACACTATCGAACTGGTGTCCCCTTCGCATAATATATCTTAGGCGAACGTCGTGCTCGCTCGTCCATTTAGACATAGCGTAGCTCCTGCAGGTCGACTTCGCGGATCAGTTTTCGCGTCGTCTCCTCATCAACCAGATGCATGCGTCCAAGGCGGACCAGTTCCGCGCGCTCAGCGGACAGGCCGGCCAGTCTTAGATGACGTTCGACCTCGTCTGCTTGACGGCCAAGTGTAACGTCGTCGCCTTCGACATGGGTGCGCGTCTCGATGCGATGGCGGTAGATTTCCATCAGGCGCGCCGCCGTCTCGGCATAGAGATCTGGATTATTCTTACCCTCGGCCATGGCATGTTGGGTGTTTTCGATGGCGCGCATGGCGGCGGATGCGGCGGCAATGCGCGAACGATCCTCCTCCGCGAGGTGGGATGGCTCAGGCGGGAGTTCGATCCCCTTAAGCAGACGCGGCAAGGCGACAGTGGCCAGAACCAGAGAGACGACAATGACCCCCGCCGCCAGGAAGATGGCCAGGTTTCGCGCCGGCATGGGCGTGCCGTCTCCAAGAACAAACGGCAGGGTCAGGATGCCCGCCAGGGTGATGGCGCCGCGCACCCCTGCCAACGACATAACCGCCACCAGCCGCCAGCCGACCTTGGGCGGCGCGCTCTTGCCGCGCCTGCGAAACAAGGTGAATTTCAGCGAGGTCCATACCCAGACAAAGCGCAGGGTCGCCAGCGCCGCCACGATGGCGAAGACATAGACCGCCAGCCACCAGATTTCCTTGTGCTGCGTGGTCTGAATGACCTCGGCCGCGCGCGCCATGATCGAGGGCATCTGCTCACCTAGGATGACGAAGATCAGGCCGTTGGCGACGAACTGCACCGTATCCCAGACCACGGCGCGGCGGATACGCGTGGCCGCCATGGCCGAGCCCTGACGCTCGGTGAAGCTCATGGTCACGCCAGCCGCGACCGCAGCCAGAATGCCGGAAGCGTGGATGGCTTCGGCCGCCAGATAGGCTGCGAAGGGCATCAGCAAGCTGATCAGGATCTGGCCGCCGACATCCTCGCCCCAGCGACGGCTGATCCAGCCTTTCAGCAGACCAATCGCTAAGGTCACGGCAATGCCGATGGCGACCCCGGCTACGGCCAACCAGGCAAAGGTTCCGACGGCGTTGGTCAGCGAAAAAGCCCCGGTCGTCGCGGCGATCACGGCGATGCGCATGCAGGTCAGGCCGGTCGCGTCGTTCAAGAGCGACTCGCCTTCCAGAATATGCATCAGGCGCTTGGGTATCGGTGAGCGCGAAGCGATGGCCGACACCGCGATGGGATCGGTCGGCGACAGAATGGCCGCTAGGGCGAAGGCCACGGCCAACGGCATGGCCGGGATCATCCAGTGGATGAGGAAGCCCAGACCCACCACGGTAAAGACCACGAGGCCTAACGCCAGCTCCAGAATGACCACCCGGTCACGGAACAGGGCCTCTTTCGGGATGCGCCAGCCATCCACGAACAGCAACGGCGGCAGGAACAGCAGGAAGAAGATGTCCGGCCGCAAGTCCACCGCCTCCCCCGTGATCATCACGACCCCGGCGCCGAGGGCGATCTGCACCAGAGGCAGGGCGATCCGCGTGATCCGCGCCACCCATCCTGACAGCACAACGGCCAGCAAAAGGAACAGGATGGTCTCGATCAGGTGCATAGGCTCAGTCGATGATATCTGGGTAGAGGCGCTCCAGCCGTCCCAACGCCGACGGATGCAGGCGCACGACCAGATGGGTCCGCCCTTCTGCGTCCGTGTCGCGGAAGGTCACACGGCCGTTCTCATACAGCCAGGCCAGGGCCTCGCCCTCATGCGGCTGCAGCGTCAGGCGGATTTCGGGGTCGTCGTCGATCAGGCCGGCGATGGCCTCACGCAGGACCTCGATGCCCTCGCCGGTCCAGGCGGAGACGGCGACCGCCCTGCCCTCGCGCGTCAGGCGTTCGGCCTGACCCAGCACTGCCTCGCGCGCATCGCTATCCAGCAGATCGGTCTTGTTCCAGACTTCAAGAATGCGGCGGGTTTTGCCTTCGGGCGTCGGGATCTGCTCCAGCACCGCCTCGACGTCCTTGGCTTGGGCGTCGCTGTCGGGCGAGGCGATGTCGCGAACGTGCAGGATCAGATCGGCCTCGCCCACCTCTTCCAGAGTGGCGCGGAAGCTCTCGACCAGTTCGTGCGGCAGGTCGGAGATGAAGCCCACGGTGTCGGCGATGATGGCCGGACGGCCTTGCGGCAGACGAATGGTGCGCTGGGTCGTGTCCAGGGTGGCGAACAGCAGGTCCTTGGCGAAGACCTCTGAGCCAGTCAGCCGATTGAACAGCGTCGACTTGCCCGCATTGGTGTAGCCGACCAGAGCCACCGAAGGGAAAGGCACCTTCTTGCGCGCCTTGCGATGCAGGCCGCGCGTGCGGCGCACCTCTTCCAGTTCAGCCTTTAGCCGCACGATGCGGTCGGCGATCAGGCGCCGGTCCAGCTCGATCTGGGTTTCGCCGGGGCCGCCGGTCGAGCCGGTGCCGCCACGCTGGCGTTCCAGGTGGGTCCACGTGCGGACCAGGCGCGACCGCTCATAGTCCAGACGCGCCAGTTCGACCTGCAGCCGGCCTTCCTTGGTCCGCGCTCGACGTCCGAAGATTTCCAGGATCAGGCCGGTGCGGTCGATGACCTTCACCTCCCAGGCCTTTTCCAGGTTGCGCTGCTGAACCGGCGACAGATCATCATCAACGACGACGGCCTCGGCGTCAGCGGCGCGGACCAGAGCGGCCAGTTCCTCGACCTTGCCCGACCCGAACAGGGTTGCGGGCGCGGTGGAGCGCAGGCGCACGATCTCTTCGGCGCGCACGTCAAGGTCCAGCGCGCGAGCCAGGCCCGCGGCTTCCTCAAGCCGTTCGGAAGCCAGTCGGGGACTGTCCGAACGACGATCGGGATGAATGACGACCGCCCGGATCAGCGGGACGGTGTGGTCGATATGTTTGGAGGTCAATCAGTCTTCTTCTGCGTCGGGCTCGTACATCTGCACGGGCGCGGACGGCATGATGGTCGAGATGGCGTGCTTGTAGACGAGCTGCGACTGGCCATCGCGACGCAGCAGCACACAGAAGTTGTCGAACCAGGTCACAATGCCCTGCAGCTTGACGCCATTGACCAGGAAGATGGTCAGCGGCGTCTTGGTCTTGCGGACGCTGTTGAGGAAGGTGTCCTGAAGGTTCTGGCGTTTGTCTTGCGACATGGCAGGTTGGTCCTGTTCTTGGTTCTTTTTCGCCGGCCAAGGCAGCCGGTGCGGACTCGTCGGTCCGCACGCAACCTTAGACGCGGCTTCGCAGTCGCGGCAACGCCCTAAATGGCCTCTCGGCGCGCCTGTTCAAGATAGACCTCGCGCAGTCGGGTCGCGACGGGACCAGGCTTGCCGTCCGCGATCTTCGATCCATCCAGCGAGACGATGGGCATGACGAAGGAGCTGGCGGCGGTGACGAAGACTTCCTTGGCGCGTTTGGCCTCGTCCACGCTGAACGGACGCTCGTCCAGTTCGATGCCCTCGACCTCGGCCAGCTTCAGGATCGCCGTGCGGGTGATGCCGCGCAGGATGTTGGCCTGGGTGTCGCGCGTGCGCAGCTTACCGTTCTCATCGACGATCCAGGCATTGGTGGACGAACCCTCCGTCACCAGGCCCATGTCGTCGACCATCAGGCACTCATAGGCGCCCTTCTCGCGCGCCGCCTGCTTGGCCAGGACGTTGGGCAACAGGCCCACGGTCTTGATATCACAGCGGCCCCAACGGATGTCGGGCATGGTCACGCCCGCCGCGCCCTTGGCGGCCAGGGCCTCGCCCTTGGCCAGATCGATGGTCTTGGAGGTGACGATGACGCTTGGCGGCGTGTCTCGCGGGAAGGCGTGGTCTCGCGGCGAGGTTCCGCGTGTCACCTGCAGGTAGACGATGCCGTTGCGCACCCGGTTGCGACGGATGGTTTCCTTCAGCACCCGCTCCAGGGCCTGGGCCGTCATCGGGATCGGGATGCGAAGCTCGGTGAGGCTGCGGGCCAGCCGCGTCATGTGACCGTCGAAATCGGCCAGCTTGCCGTCGAACACCGACCAGACCTCATAGACGCCGTCGGCGAATTGGAAGCCGCGATCTTCGATATGAACCGTAGCGCCGTTGTGCGGCTGATAGGTCCCGTTGACGTAGGCGATCCTGGACATCAGGCGCCCTCTCCTTCTTCGTCTTCGCCGCCGCGGGCGGGTGAAACGCCCAGCGACTTCAGTTTGCGGTGCAGTGCGGATCTTTCCATGCCGATGAAGGCGGCCGTGCGCGAGATATTTCCACCGAATCGCATGATTTGCGCCGCCAGATAGTCTCGCTCGAACACTTCGCGCGCTTCACGAAGCGGCAGGGCGATGATGCGGTCTGCGCCCAGCGACGAGGCACCGCCCGACGAAGCCACTTCCTGCGGCAGCATGTCGGCCGTGATCGGTTCGTCCGGGTCGCCGGTGGCCAGGATCAAAAGACGTTCGACGTTATTGCGTAGCTGGCGCACGTTTCCGGGCCAAGGATGAACCTGCAACACAGCCAAGGCGTCATCGGCGACCCGACGATGCGGCAGTCCCTGCGACGCCGACAGGTTATCGACGAAATATTCGATCAGTTCGCTAATGTCCTCACGCCGCTCCGACAGCGGCGGCACGCGGATCGGCACGACGTTCAGCCGATGGAACAGATCCTCGCGGAAACGGCCCTCGGCGATCTCGACCTTCAGGTCGCGTGCGGTCGAGGTGACGACGCGGACATCGACCTGCACATCCTGCTCGCCGCCGACGCGACGGAAGCGTTGCTCGACCAGGACACGCAGGATGCGGCTCTGGCTCTCGCGCGGCATGTCGCCCACGTCGTCCAGATAGAGGGTGCCGTTGTGGGCGCGCTCGAAAACGCCGATCTTGCGCGGGCGGCCGTCACCGCCTTCTTCACCGAACAGTTCCACGTCCAGACGCTCCGGCGTCATGCCGGCGGCCGAGATGGCCACAAACTCGGACTTGGCGCGCGGGCTGGCGTCGTGGATCTGGCGGGCGACCAGTTCCTTGCCCGAGCCCGGAGGACCCGAGATCAGAACGCGACTGTTGGCCGGCGCGACCTTGGCGATGGTGCCGCGCAGCAGTTGCGCCGCCGCCGACTTCCCGATCAGGCCCGTCGGAGCCATGGTCTGGGCCCGCAGGCGGCGGTTCTCGCGCTTCAGCGAAGCGGCTTCCAAGGCGCGTTCGACCACGACCACCAGTCGGTCGGACTTGAACGGCTTTTCGATAAAATCATAAGCCCCGCGCTTCAGGGCGCTGACGGCGGTTTCGATATTGCCGTGGCCCGAGATCATGACGACCGGCAGGTCCTCGTCCAGACCCTTGACCACGTCCAGCAGCTCCAGCCCGTCCAGACCGCCGCCCTGCATCCAGATGTCGAGCACGGCCAGCGACGGCTTGCGCGCCCGGATCGCGGCCAGAGCCTCGTCCGAGTTGGCGGCCGTGCGGACCGAATGGCCCTCGTCTTCAAGCAGCCCAGAGACCAGCTCACGGATGTCCGCTTCGTCGTCCACGACCAGAATGTCAGCACCAGTATTTCGCATGACGCCTCTCTTACTCCGCCGCTCGCGCCGCGCCGGAGGCACGGTGAGCAGCCTTGCTGTCTTGGGTCAGGGGGAAGGTCAGGCACACTCGGGCGCCTGACAAGTCTTCCGCGTCGGCCAGCTTCAGCTCGCCGCCATGGTCTTCACAAATACGCTTGACGATGGCCAGCCCCAGGCCCGTGCCCTTCTCGCGCGTCGTGACATAGGGTTCGGTCAGCCGGTCGCGATCCTTGGCCGGAAGACCCACCCCGTCGTCTTCAATCGCGAAGGTGGCGATCCCGCCATCCACCGTCAGTCGGGCGATGATGCCGGTTGCGCCAGCCGCCGCTGGCTCGCGCAACCGCTTGGCGCTCACCGCCTCGCCCGCATTCTTCAGGATATTGGCCAGGGCCTGTCCCACCATGCGGCCGTCGCATTGCAGGACGACGTCCGGCAGGGGCTCGATCAGTTCTACGCCGATGTCCGCCGCCGCGACGCGCTGGGCGAAAACCGCCTCACGCAGCATCTCGGCAGGATTCTCGCGAGTAAAGCGCGGCGCGGGCATCCGGGCGAAGGACGAGAACTCGTCCACCATCCGGCCGATATCGCCGACCTGACGGATAATGGTCTCGGTGCAGCGGTCGAAGACCTCGACGTCGTCGCCAACCTGCGAGCGGTATTTGCGGCGCAGACGTTCGGCTGACAGTTGGATCGGCGTCAGCGGATTCTTGATCTCATGAGCGATGCGGCGGGCCACGTCGCGCCAGGCGGCGTTACGCTGAGCGGTCACCAGACGGGTGATGTCGTCGAAGGTCAGCACCATCTCGCCGCCCTGCCCGCCCTCGATGCGGACTCGCAGCCGTCGCGTTTCGCCGTCGCGGCTGACGTCTATGTCTTCTTCGATATGAGCCTCGGCGCGCTCGGACAACTCGGCCAGTTCCGGCGCGACCTCGCCCAGAAGGCGTCCCTGAACGTCCGCCTCACTGATTGCCAGCAACTGACTGGCGCTGTCGTTGATGGCCGAGATACGCCCCATCCGGTCCAGGCCGATAACCCCGGCGCTGACGCCCGACAGCACGGTCTCGATGAAGCGGCTGCGCCCCTGGGCGTCGTCGCTGGCGGCCTTCAGCGCCGCCTGCTGGGCCATGATGTCGCCGGTCATACGGTTGAAGGCCTCGGACAGGACGACCAGTTCGCTGGGCGCCCCGGCATTGTCGACACGCGCGTTCAGGTCGCCGCCGGACACCTGATCCGCAGCCTTCACCAGACGGCCAATCGGGGCCGATATGGAACTGGCCGCCGACATGGCCAGCCAGACGGCGCCGACCAGAACCAGCAGCGCCGTTTCCAGATAGCTGAGGGCGAAGGCCGCCTGAATCCGCGCTCGGCTTTCTTCTGCGGCGCGATAGGCGGCGATGGATTCCTCGCCGTTGCGCATTCGCTGGATCAGACCGGGCGCGAGCGGGCGGACGACGTAGAGATAGGCGTGACCGTAGTCCGGCAGCGGATAGAGGGCCCGCACCATGTCGGGGTTCTCGGTCACGGTCGTAGGCGCGACCTCGCCGGCGGCCACCGTCTCGAACGCTTCGCGCGGCGGCGCGACATAGGGCGGCGCGCCGGGTTGCTCGCCGCTGGCCAGCACTTCGCCGTCGCCGTTCAGGATATAGAGGGCCGGATAGCCGAAGAAGTCGCCGATCTGAGCCAGAGCGCGAGAGAACTGGATGCGGTTGTCGAACAGGCCGCGTACCCCGCCCAGTTCGGTGGACATGGTTTCCAGATCCACCTCCAACCCCGCGCCCACGTCCGCGACATAGGCCCGACCGATCTCTGCGCCGTTTTCGACCGCCGAACGAACATTGGTGCTGAACCACTGATCCACGCCGCGATTGACCAGGACGCCGAAGACAAGCGCGATCAGAACCGCCGGAACGACCGCCACCAGAGAAAACAGAGTGACGAAACGAAGATGCAGGCGCGCGCCTGGATCATTTCGGTTCCGCATCAGGCGCACCACTCGCACGCCGATGACCGCCGCCAAACCGCCAATCAGCACCAGATTGGCCAGAAGAACGAAGAGAACAAATTGGCTGGCCGCAGTCCGTGCGTCTCCGCCTGCCGTCGCGCCCGGCGCGATCGCCACCAGCCAGATCGCCGCCGCTGTAATCAGAAAGGCGACTGCGTAAGCCGCCACGAAAAGGGCCCGGGCGCGACCGCTGGCCAAACGGCCCCAGAGCGAACGCTCGGGGTCGTGACCTTCAGAAGTCTGCGCGGCGGGGAAGTCCGTCATTACCTCGCAGCTTCAACCAGCTGTGGCAGGTTTTCAACACCAGAGTTGCTGAATTGATCCACCGCAGGCGACCAAAGCGCCGAAAGCGCCTGCTCGACCTCAAGCGGCGTCTCCAGCCGACATAGTCGCGCCTTGGCGACGCGTCGTTCCAGCGGGTCTTCCGGCCAGGGCGCCTGTTCGATGTACCAGCCGAGATGCTTGCGGAACATCTTCAACCCCAGCGGCAAACCATAGAAGGCGACCGAACCGCGCAAATGCTCGATGACGATAGCCAGCCGCTCTTCGCGGTCCGGCTCCTGCAAACGCGACCCGCCGGCCAAGGCCCGCTCCAGATGCGCCGCCAGCCATGGGCGTCCATAGACGCCTCGGCCGAGCATCAGGCCATCGGCGCCGGACAGGGTCAGAGCCTCCCTGGCCTGCTCCGCCGTGATGATGTCGCCGTTGACGATGACGGGAACGGACACCGCCTGCTTGACCTCGGATACCGCTTCCCAGTCGGCGACGCCGGTATAGAACTGCTTGCGGGTGCGGCCGTGAACCGTGATTGCGGCGACACCCAAGTCCTCAGCTCGCCGCGCCAGATCGGCGGCGTTGTGGCTGTTCTCATCCCAGCCCAGCCGCATCTTGACCGTGACAGGACGGCTGACCGCCGCCACGACCGCCGCCATGATGGCCGCCGCCCGTTCCGGGGTGCGCATCAGAGCCGAACCGCAAGCGGCGCCGGTGACTTCTTTTGCGGGGCAGCCGAAATTCAGGTCGATGATGTCGGCGCCGGCCTTTTCGGCCATCCGCGCGCCCTCGGCCATGACAGCAGGATCGCCGCCAACCAGTTGGATCACCGTCAACGGCAGGCCGCCGCCCACGGCCGCACGCCGCACCACGTCAGGTCGCCCGCGCGCCAATTCTGCCGAGGCCACCATCTCGGTCGCGACATAGCTCGCACCGAGCTTCGACGCGAGCACGCGGAACGGCAGATCCGTGATCCCGGTCATCGGGGCCATCAGCACCCGTCCGGCGATCCGCACGTCTCCAATTTGCAATCCTGCGCTCATATGGCCCTTACCGCCGACTGTTGTGCCTCTCGTCAAGCGGAACTGGGGCGCTTAGAAGGCCGACATGGCATTCTCAGCAATCGTGGTGGCGGCCGGCTCAGGCTCAAGAGCCGGCGGAGACAAGCAGTGGCGAGTTGTCGGCGGCCGGCCGATAGTGCGCTGGTCGGTGGAAACTCTGCTCGCGGCGGGCGCCGATTCGGTCGTCGTCGTGATCGCGCCAGGCGCAGAGACGCGCGCCGCCGCCGCCTTGTCCGGCCTCGTCGGCTGGCGAACCGCCCCGGGCGGCGCCACGCGTGCGGAGTCGGTGCAGGCCGGCCTGACCGCGCTCGAACAGCCTGACGACACGCCTGTCCTGATCCACGATGCGGCCCGGCCCTTCCTGAACGCCGCCGTGATAGACCGCTTGCTGGCGGCATTGAACGACGCCGACGGCGCCCTGCCCGCCCTGCCCGTGGCCGACAGCCTGCGTCGCGGCGTCGAGGGGCTGGTCGTCGGCGGGGTCGAGCGTGACGGCTTGTGGCGCGCCCAGACCCCGCAAGCCTTCCGCCTCAAGACCATCCGGCGCGCCTATGCCGCCTGGCCCGATGGTGAGGCGCCGACAGATGAAGCCGCCGTCGTCGAACGCGCCGGCGGCCGCGTCCGTCTGGTCGAAGGCGACGCCCGTTTGATGAAGCTCACCTACCCCGAGGATTTCGCCATGGCCGAGGCCCTGCTGCCCAAGACTTTCCGCACCGGCCAAGGCTTTGACGTGCATCGCTGGGGACCGGGAACCTCAGTCTGGCTGTGCGGCGTCGAGATTCCGCATGACCAGACCTTGATCGGCCATTCCGACGCCGACGCCGGCCTGCACGCCCTGACCGACGCCATTCTAGGGGCCATCGCCGACGGCGATATCGGCGACCACTTCCCTCCGACCGACCCTCAGTGGAAGGGGGCTTCATCTGATCGTTTCCTGGTCTACGCCGCCGAACGCGTGGCCGCGCGCGGCGGCCGGATCGTCAATGTCGATGTGACCCTGATCTGCGAGCAGCCCAAGGTGAAGCCCCATCGCCAGGCCATGCGCGAACGGCTGGCCGAACTGCTCCTGCTTCCGCTGGATGCGGTCAGCGTCAAGGCGACGACGACCGAAGCCCTGGGCTTCACCGGGCGCGGCGAAGGCCTGGCGGCCCAGGCTGCAGTGTCGGTGGAACTGCCCGCCTAGACCTTGGCTAGGTCGCCGGACGCTCGCTCCAGAACAGCGGCGGGCGTTTCGCCCTCCTGCATCTCGGCCACGCCGACGTCGAACTCGACCACAAAGGGTGAGCGATCCTTGCCGGCGTCAAAGGCGGTGCAGGCGATAACGGCCGAGATCCGCTCCGCCGCGAGTCGCGCCGCCGCGGCGCCCGTGGCCGGCAGCACCAGAGCGAATAGCTCAGGCCCAAGACGCGCCGCAGTATCTTCGACCCGCACCAGACGCGAAACCATGGCCCCGATCTGTGGCATGGCGCGTTCCAGCCAGCCTCCGCCGCGCGACTGCACGACGGGTTCGCTGTCTGCCACCCGCAGGACGCAGACCGACAGCGCGCGATTGCGCGACCGCGCGCCCTCCGCCAACCGCGCCAGATGCGAGGCGAAAAGGTCTCTGCTGAACAAGCCGGTGGTCGGGTCCATCAGGTCGGAGCCGCGCACCGAGTCCAGAGCGCGACGGATGGCCTGACGTCGACGATGGTTACGCGCCAGAGCCAGGACCCGCTCGGCGGTCTCATCCTCGGGCGTTTCCGCCGCCGCCACATCAGCGAAACCGCGCCGGAACAGGTCGGCCAGTTCGACCTCGCCCGCGCCGCGCAGATAGAGGATCAAAGGAATATGGTAGAGGCGAGTGTTTCGCTTCATCCCCGAGGCGATCGACAGGGCCGGCGCCTGTTCCTGCCCGCCCCACAGCACCGCGGCGTCAAACGCGCGCTCATGCAGATAGTCAAAAGCCGTATAGGGCGTCGGCGCTGCGACGACCTCGGCGCCCGCCGCCGACAGGGCGTTGGACATGGCCAGAAAACGACGATCCGCCGCCCCAGCCGTCAGAATTTGCAACGGTGTCTCGCCGGTGTCGGGCGCTTTCAGCGTCACGCCGTGGGCGGCGAAGGTCGCCTGTCTCAAACGGAACTCTTCTTCGGCCACGCCTGCCCGAGTCAGTTGCTCCAGCCGCAAAGCGGCCTGGGCCGGATGCGGCGGCGACGACATCATCAGATCGGCGTCATGGCCTTCGGCGATGTCGGCGCCGACCATGAGAACCGGCAGATAGCGCGGCGAAGCAGCTTCACGTAGTCGCGCAACGATCTGCTGCCCCGAAAGACCGGGCAAGGCAACGACTGCGGCATCCACGTTCAGATCCTGCAAGGCGTGTGCGGCGGCATCGAGCGTCCGCGCCGTCATGGTGGACCAGCCCAGCCGGTCCAGTCCCTCGCACAACGGGCCGATCAGGGCGTCATCAATAGCGACGACCAGTACGCGCGGATCGGAATCCAAAAGTCTCTCCTCAAAGCCCGGTCGGTTCCCCCCGACGCCGATGTTCCGAGCTCAACCGATGATACCGACGCCGCCCCGTCTCGCAATGGGGCCGTCGTCGCCGGTGTTACAAATTAAGTGACGTTCGCAAAGGGTATCGCCGCACGCCGAATGGGGTTAATCGGTCGGTTTGACGACTGCCGAGGCCTCTGGCTTGAATCCACAATCCCGATTGACAGCCCTGCCCCTGTTCTGGGGCAAGCTGGCGGTTCGCGCCTTCACCCGCAGTTGGGGGCGTGACGTCATGCTCTACACTGGCGGCGTCTCCTTCTTCGCTCTGCTCGCCGTCTTTCCCGCCATCGCTATCCTGATCGGCTTCTACAAGGCCGTCCTGTCCATCAGTCAGGTCAGCGAACAGGCAGCGGCCCTCGCCGACGTTCTGCCCCATGCGGCTCGCGCCATCTTTGTCGGAGAGGTCGATCGACTGGCCCATACCTCGGCGCGCACCGTTTCGGCTCAAAGCGCCCTAGCTCTTGTGATCGGCGGCTACGCCGCGCACCGTGGTTTCAAGGCCTTGCTGGCCGGACTTAATCTGATCCACGACGAGACCGAACCGCACGGCTTTTTCAAATTCAATCTACTGGCCGTCTTTGTCGCCCTGTTCGCCTTCGCCCTTTTCACCGTGGTGTCAGGCGCGGTCGTGACGTCGCGGTTGCTGGAACACACCCAGGAAGCGCGGCCGCTAGCCTGGCTGGCCTTGCCGCTCGACGGACTCTGGCCTTCGCTTGGCCTGTGGCTGGGGCTGACCATGCTGTATCGCTACGCCATGTCTCACAAGACCCGAGTCGCCTGGATGCCGGCCTTGCTGGGCGGACTGACGGCGACCATCATGTCCCTGATTTTTTCGTGGCTGTGCGCCATCTATGTCGAGCAGATCGCCCAACTCGGAGCCACCTACGGCTCGGTCGGCGCCGTCGTGGTGCTGCTGATCTGGCTGTCCTGGAACGTCAACGCCATCTTCTACGGGGGCGCCTTCGCCACCGAACTGGAAATCGCCTGGAAGCCGGAGGAGCCGGAGGTCGAAGCCAGCGCTTCGGTCGTCAATCTGTCGGAACGGCGCCAGTCTCGACAGTGATGCGCAGGACCCCGCCCTGCTCCTCAATCCCGCAAACGCTCCCCCCCATATCCGCCATCATGTAGGGTACGTCGATCCGCGCCATCGGGTCTGTAGCCAGCAAGGTCAGACTTACGCCTGACGCCAACCCCTCCATGGCCTTACGTAGCCGCAGGCTAGGCACAGGGCATCGGTGTCCCCGAGCATCGACCAGGATAGGTTCGCTCACGCCGTCACCGCGTCCAGCAACAGGGCCAGGGCGACCCGGACGCTTTCCAGCCGCACCGCCTCGCGCCCGATCTCGCCAAAGCAACGCTCGATGTGAACGACGTCGCCCTCAGGGCCGACAGCGGCGAAATGCACCAGGCCGACAGGTTTTTGCATCGAACCGCCACCGGGTCCTGCGATTCCCGTGATGGATACGGCCGCCGAAGCCCGCGAGCGATCAATCGCCCCCAGGGTCATGGCCTGCGCCACCGGTGCCGACACCGCCCCGAACTGCGTCAGCAAGCCCTCGGACACGCCGAGAAGCTCGGCCTTGGCCTCATTACTGTAGGTGACGAAGCCTCGGTCCAGCACCGCCGACGACCCGGCGACCGCCGTCAGCGCCCCGGACACTAGACCGCCGGTGCAGCTTTCCGCCGTGGCGATCATGACGCCCGCCTTGATCGCCGCCTGGACCACGGCTTCGGCTGCAAGCTGAATATCGTCGGGGAACATGGCTATGCGCTCCGTCTGCGAGTCGGTCTAAGTCTGTTGGCAGGGGGCGGGTCAGACGACTGCGCCGATGCCAGCGGATCGCGAATGACCGATTCCATCATGACGACGGCCCTTCGCAAGGGCGATGCGATAACACCCGCGCTGTTCGCCGTCGCCATCTTCACCTCGGCCTCGCTCGTTTTTGTCGTCCAGCCCATGGTGACCAAGCTGGTCCTGCCCATGCTGGGGGGCTCGCCATCGGTGTGGAACACCTCGATGGTCTTCTTCCAGACGGCGCTGCTGGTCGGTTACGGCTATGCTCACCTGTTGCAGCGGGTGCGATCGCTGAAATGGCAGGCGGCCATTCATCTGTTTCTGTTGTTGGCGGCGGCCCTGTTTCTGCCCCTTCAGATCAGTGGCGTTCTGGGCGAGCCAAACCCGTCCACGCCCACCGCCTGGCTTCTGGCCACCCTGGCGTTGTCGGTCGGCGCACCGTTCGCCGTCCTGTCCGCTACCGCACCCTTGCTGCAAGCCTGGTATGCGCGGGTGCGCGCCGGTCATGCGGATGGTCAGAACCCCTACGTTCTTTATGCGGCTTCAAACCTCGGCAGTTTTCTGGCCCTGCTGGCCTACCCGGCCCTGATCGAACCGCTCATGTCGCTTTCGGGCCAGCGGACGGGGTGGACTGGGGGCTATGGCCTGTTCGTCCTGCTGGTGATTGGGCTGGCCTCTGTGGTCTGGCGTCGTCGCATTCAGGACGCGCCCGAGCCGGCGCCCCTGGCCGTCAGCGCGCCGATCCGCTGGCGCGAAAAGGGCGTTCTGGTCCTGCTGGCCGCTGCGCCCTCTAGCCTGATGCTGGGCGTCACCGCCCACCTGTCAACAGATGTGGCCTCTGCCCCATTCCTTTGGGTCGCCCCCCTGGCGCTCTACCTGCTGACCTTCGTCATCGCCTTCCAGGCCAAGCCTTGGATCAGCCTGCCGACCACGCTGGTGATTCAAGCAGCCTTGGGCGCCATCATCGTCAGCCTGGTCGGGATGAACACCGGCCAGTGGCTCTTGCTGTTGCTGGGACATCTGGCGGCCTTCTTCTTCACCGCCCTGATGTGTCATCAGCGATTGGCGGCGCGACGGCCTGCGCCGGATCGGCTGACCGAGTTCTATCTGTTGCTGTCGCTGGGCGGCGTCGTCGGCGGGGCGTTCAACGCCCTGATCGCCCCGACCATTTTCAACGGCGTCTGGGAATACCCGCTGGTCATGGTCGTGGTCGGCCTGGCCCGTCCCTGGGGCGACGGTGCCCTGTCACGGCGCGAGATCATCATCCTGCTGATCGGCATCGCCACGGCCGCCGCGCCCCCGATCATCCTCGAGATCATGCGCTACAACCCCGAGTTCCGCGCCCTGCTCGGCGATCAGGCGCGACTGCAGATGGTGCAACTGATCCTCGGCGGAGCAGCGATCTGCGCCTTTCTGGTCCGGGACCGTGCCGTCCTTTTCACCATCATTGTCGCCGTCATCACCTTGTCGGCGCACCATGTCGGACGTGGCTATGACTGGAGCCTGACGGAGCGCAGCTTCTTCGGCGTCATGCGTGTGGCGGTCACGCGCGACGACGGCATGGGGGGAGATGTTCACGTCCTGATGCACGGCACCACCCTGCACGGCGCCCAGGCCCGCGCGCCGGGGTTCGCCTGCATGCCGACCATGTATTACGCGACGGCCACGCCTTTGGGTCAGGCGGCGCAGCGCATCCAGCAGCGCTCGCCGGCCGCCAAGATCGGCATCGTGGGTCAGGGTTCGGGGGCTATGGCCGCCTACAAGCGCGCCGAAGACGAAATGACCTTCTTCGAGATCGACCCGATGGTGGACCGCGTCTCGCGCGATCCGTCCTGGTTCACCTATATCTCGAACTGCGCCGACGGCCCGATCCGCACCGTCCTGGGCGACGCCCGTTTGACCATGGCCAAGGAAGCGCCGGGGACCTACGACCTGCTGGTCATCGACGCCTTCTCGTCAGACGCTGTCCCGACCCATTTGCTGACGGTCGAGGCCATTCAGGGCTATCTGAAGCTGTTGAAGCCCGATGGCGTGGTGGTGCTGCACCTGTCCAACCGTAACCTCGAAATCACCATGCCGGCCGTCGCCGCCGCCCGCCAACTGGGCGCCGCCGACCTGCATCAGATCTACATCGAACGGCCCGATGCCCCCGAAATGGCTGAGGCCTCGACCGAGGCCCTGGCCATCTCTCCGACCGCCGAAGGCCTGGCCGACTTCAAGGCTGACGGGCGCTGGCGCAAACTGGCGCCGACCGAGGTGCGGCCCTGGACCGACGACTACGTCAACCTGTTCGGCGCCCTGATCCGGCAGATGAAGGGGCGCGGCTAAGCCGCGCCCGCCACTCGCGCCAGATCGGCGGTGATCCGCTCGGCGACCTTCAGGCGGTCGCCCGGCGTGGGCCATTCGCCCTTGATCACGATCTTCTGGTCCGGCCGGATCTTCCAGAAGGCTTGGTTCTTCTGGATCAGACCCACCAGCCCCATGGGATTGGGGAAGCTGTTGTTGCGCAGGGTCAGCACCGCACCCTTGGGCCCGATGTCGATGCGCTCGATGCTGGCCGCGCGGCAGTTGGCCTTGATGCCCACGATCCGCAGAAGCTGCTGCGCCTCGTCAGGCAGCGGCCCGAACCGGTCGATCAGTTCGGCGGCCATGGCCTCGCGATCTTCCATCTTCTCGGCGTCGGACAGGCGGCGATAGAGGCTCAGGCGAACGTTCAGGTCTGGGACGTAAGCTTCTGGAATCAGGACCGCCGCGCCAACATTGATCGACGGCGACCAGCCTCGGTCGGCCACCTCCTCGCCCGCTTCGCGCAGTTCGGCGACGGCGTCTTCCAGCATCTGCTGATAGAGCTCGACCCCAACTTCGCGGATATGCCCCGACTGTTCGTCGCCCAGCAGATTGCCGCCGCCGCGCTGATCCAGGTCGTGGCTGGCCAGTTGGAAGCCGGCGCCCAGGTTGTCCAGCGACTGCAGAACCTGCAGTCGCCGCTCGGCCGACAGGCTCAGAGGCCGCTTGGGGTCGGTCGTCAGATAGGCGAAGGCGCGCGCCTTCGACCGCCCGATACGGCCCCGGATCTGGTGCAGTTGGGCCAGACCGAACATGTCGGCGCGGTGGACGATCAGGGTGTTGGCCGTCGGAATATCGATGCCGCTCTCGACGATGGTAGTCGAAACCAGCACGTCATACTGCCCGTCGTAGAAGGCGCTCATCACCTCCTCGAGCTGGGTCGGGCTCATCTGGCCGTGACCGACGACAAACTTCACCTCGGGCACCTGCTCGCGCAGGAACTTCTCGATGTCCGGCAGCTCCTTCAGGCGCGGCGCAACATAATAGGCCTGCCCGCCGCGATACTTCTCGCGCAGCAGGGCCTCGCGCACCAGCACCGGATCCCACGGCGTGACATAGGTCCGCACCGCCAGACGATCGACCGGCGGCGTTGCGATGATCGACATCTCGCGGATGCCTGACAGCGCCATCTGCAGCGTGCGCGGAATGGGCGTGGCCGTCAGGGTCAGCAGGTGAACATCGGCCCGCAGAGACTTCAGCTTCTCCTTGTGCTTGACGCCGAAGTGCTGCTCCTCGTCGACGATGACGAGGCCCAGATCCTTGAAGCCGACCTGATCGGCCAGAACAGCATGGGTGCCGACGACAATCTCGAAACTGCCGTCCTTCAGGCCCGCGCGGGTTTCATTCGCGTCCTTGGTCGTGACCATGCGCGACAGGTGGCGCACCTTGATCGGCCAGCCGGCGAAGCGCTCGCTGAAGGTCTTGAAGTGCTGGCGCGCCAGCAGGGTCGTCGGGCAGACGATGGCGACCTGTTGGCCCGTCATGGCCACGACGAAGGCGGCGCGCAGGGCGACCTCCGTCTTGCCGAAACCGACATCGCCGCAGATCAGGCGATCCATCGGCGTGCCTTTACCGAGGTCTTCCAGCACGTCGCCGATGGCGTTCAACTGATCATCCGTCTCCTCATAAGGGAAGCGGGCGCAGAACTCGTCGAACAGACCGGCGGGCGGCACGATGGCGTCGGACACGCGCAGCGCCCGCTTGGCGGCCAGGGCGATCAGCCCCTCGGCCATGGCGCGCAGGCGCTCCTTGGCCTTGGCCTTGCGGCCCTGCCAACCGGCCCCGCCCAGACGGTCCAGTTGAATCCCATCGGCGTCGGTGCCGTAGCGGGTCAGAAGGTCAATATTTTCAACCGGTAGATAGAGCTTGCTGTCGCCGGCGTAGAGCAATTCCAGGCAGTCGTGCGGCGCCTCCTGGATCTCCAGCGTCTTCAGGCCCTCATAGCGGCCGATACCGTGATCCAGGTGAACGACCAGATCGCCGGCCGTCAGGGCCGAGGCCTCAGCCAGGAAGTTCGACGCCCGGCGCTTGCGCTTGGGCCGCGCCAGGCGGTCGCCCAGGATGTCGGTCTCAGAAATGACCGCCACCTCGTCGGTGACGAAGCCATGCTCGACCGGCAGAACCGCCCGCAGATAGATGTCCTTGGGCGCCGCCAGAACATCGTCCCAGTCGCGCACCGGCAGAACATGAGTCAGGCCGTGATCGCCCAGCATGGCGGCCAGGCGCTCGGCCGAGCCCTCAGTCCAGGAGGCGAACAGGACCTGCTTGCCCTCCCCCTTCAAGGTCTCGGCGTGCTGCGCCACGGCGGCGAACAGGTTGACGCTGTCCTGCGACCGCTCAGCCGCGAAGCTGCGGCCCAGCCGCCCGCCGGCGTCCTCGCCCGATCCCGCCGACAGCGGTGACAGGCGTCGCACGGCGCGCCCGGCCAGGGCGCTGTTCCAGTCGCCTTCATCCAGATAGAGGCTCTGCGGCGCCGGGGCGCGGTAGGCCGCGCCGCCCTTGCCCTTGGCCGCCTCGCGCCGCGCCTCATAGGCGTCGGTTGTCAGGCTCCAGCGTTCGGCGCGGGCCTGCTCCACCTGGCTGTCGAGGAAGACCGGGGCCGTATCGGGCAGGAAGTCGAACAGGGTGTCGAGCCGGTCGTAGAAGAGCGGCAGCCAGTGCTCCAGCCCCTGGCGGCGCGCGCCCTCGCTGACGGCAGCGTACATGGGCTCCTCGCCCGGCGTGCCGAACAGTTTCAGATAGCCGCTGCGGAATCGCGAGATGCTCTCGGCGTCCAGCAGCACCTCGGACACCGGCAGCAGGGCGACCTGCTTCAGTTGTTGGGTCGAGCGCTGGGTTTCGGGATCGAAGGCGCGAATGGATTCCAACTCAGACCCGAACAGGTCCAGACGCACCGGCTCGTCAAAGCCAGGCGGGAAGACGTCGATGACGCCGCCGCGAATGGCGTACTCGCCGCGCTCGGACACGGTCGAGGCGCGAACATAGCCGTTGGCCGAGACGTAGCGTTCCAGCGCCGCTGTATCCAGATCGCGCCCGACGCGGGCCTCGAACCCGGCGCCCGTGACCGCCTGACGCGGCGGCGTGCGCTGGGTGACGGCGGCGATGGTGGCGACGACCAGCAGAGGTCTGGCGTCGGACGGATCGCGTTGCGCCAGCCGGGTCAGGGTCGCCATGCGCTGGGCCGCGACCGAGGCGGTCGGGCTCAGACGATCGTAGGGCAGGCAATCCCAGGCCGGATATTCAAGAACCTCAATGTCCTTGGCGAAGAAGCCAAGAGCCTGAACGAAGTTGCCCGACCGCTGATAGTCGCGCGCGACCAGCAGGCCGACGCCGCCCTGCCCCTTAAGCCGTTCGGCGACGACCAGCGCGTCCAGCCCCTCGGGCGCGCCGCCCAGTTCGACGTCACGCCGCGCCATCGCCTCAACCATCAACCGATACCCTTGGCCACTTCCGCCGCAACATGTTCACGCATGAAGGCCCGGATGCGCGCCAGCATCGGCCCGTCGAATTCCGGCGGGGTCGGCTCCTTCTCGATAATCCAGGCGTAGAGATACTGGTCCTCCTCGTTCAGCAGGTGCTCCAGCTGATCCAGTTCCTCGTCGCTCAGCGTCGGACCGATCTGATCGGTAAAGGGGCCCAGTACCATGTCGGCTTCGCGGAAGCCGCGTCGCCAGGCGCGATAGGAGATCCGGCCCAGGCGTTGGTGCTTCTGGTTGTCCTCTGGACGTGCGTCAATTTCGGCCACGCGGTTCCTTGCCCGGTCCGTTCATGTGAAGAGTTGGATCAGATAGCGTTCCCGTTCCGTTTTCGCCAGCTATGCTGAGGCTAATGCGGCCCGAGATTCTTTTTCCCCTGTTTGCGGACGTCTCCACTCTGAAGGGCGTGGGGCCTCGAAGCGCGCCCCTGGTGCACAAGCTGGCGGGTCCGCTGGTGCGCGACGTCCTGTTCCTGTCGCCGTCCGGCATCATCCAGCGCCGTCGCACGACCGCCGCCGCCGCGGTCGAGGGCGAGATCGGCATCTTCGATGTCCTGATCGACCGGCTGATCCCGCCGCACAAGATCGGCGCGCCGCTGAAGATGCGGGCGTCCGACGACACCGGCTTCGTCCACCTGATCTGGTTCGCCGGTTCGCCGCGCCATATCGAGAGCCTGGCCCCACGCGGCGAACGGCGGCTGGTGACGGGCAAGGTCGAGCGCTTCAACAACGAGGTGCAGATCGCGCACCCCGACTACATCCTGCCGCTGGAAAAGGCGGACGAGATTCCGCTGTCCGAACCCGTCTATCCGGCGACGCAGGGCCTGACCTCGCGCGTGGTCAGGAAGCTGGCGCAGGGCGCGCTGGCGACGGCCCCGGAACTGGAGGAATGGCAGGACGCTGCCTGGCTGTCGGCGCGACGCTGGCCCGGCTGGCGCGCGGCGCTGGAGACCCTGCACGCGCCCACCTCCGAGTTGGACCTGACGCCGGAGGCCCCGGCGCGTCAGCGCCTGGCCTATGACGAACTGTTCGCCCATCAGTTGGCTCTGGCTCGCCGCCGTCGCGCGCGGCAGATCACGCCCGCGGCCCGCACCACACCGGGGGAGGCCTCGCGCCGGATGCTGGCCGCCCTGCCCTTTACCCTGACCGGCGCCCAGGCCCGCGCCATCGAGGAAATCCGCGCCGACCTGGCCTCGGGCGAGCAGATGGGCCGGCTGCTGCAAGGCGATGTGGGATCGGGCAAGACCGCCGTGGCGGCTTTGGCCCTGGCCGATGCGGCCTCCAGCGGCTTCCAGTCCGCCCTGATGGCCCCGACTGAGATCCTAGCGCGCCAGCACTATCAGCGGCTGGCTCCCATGCTGGAGGAAGCCGGCGTCTCGACCATCCTTCTGACCGGCCGGGACACTCAAGCCGAGCGCCGTCAGCGGCTGGCCGCCCTGGCGTCTGGCGAGGCTCAAGTCGCCATCGGCACCCATGCCCTATTCCAGGATGCGGTCCAGTTCAACCGCCTGGCCCTGGCGGTCATCGATGAACAGCATCGTTTTGGCGTCAATGAACGTCAGCGACTTCAGGCCAAGGGCGATCCGGCCATCGGCGGCGTCCATCTTCTAACCATGTCGGCCACGCCGATCCCGCGCACGCTGGAACTGACCCAGTACGGCGAACTGGAAGTCAGCCGCCTGATGGAAAAGCCGCCGGGCCGCACCCCGGTCGCCACCGCCGTTGTGCCACTGGTCCGCATAGGCGAGGTGGCCAAACGGTTGAAGGCGGCGATCGACAGCGGGGCGCAGGCCTACTGGATCTGCCCTTTGGTCGCCGAATCCGAAGCCATCGACCTGGCCGCCGCCGAGGAACGCGCCAACGACCTGCGTCGCATCCTTCAGGTCGAGGTCGGTCTGGCCCACGGCCAGATGCCGGGCGCCGAGCGCGAGGCGGTGATGGCCGAGTTCGCCGAGGGCCGTATCCCACTGCTGGTCGCCACCACGGTCGTCGAGGTCGGCGTCGACGTGCCCAACGCCTCCATCATGGTCATCGAGCACGCCGACCGCTTCGGCCTAGCTCAGTTGCACCAACTTCGGGGGCGAGTGGGGCGCGGGGCCAAGTCCAGCTCCTGCATCCTGCTGTACGGCGGTCAGGACGGCGCATTGGGCGAGACGGCGCGCGAACGTCTGGAGACCCTGCGCCGCACCGAAGATGGCTTCGAAATTGCCGAGGAGGACTTCCGCCTGCGTGGCGGCGGCGATCCTCTGGGCCTGAAGCAGAGCGGCTTTCCCGCCTATCGCTTCGCTGATCCGATCAAGCATCGCTCGCTGATGCTGGCGGCCTCCGACGACGCCCGCCTCATCCTGGGTCGCGATCCCGAGCTGACCAGTCCGCGCGGCGCGGCCGTGCGGGTGCTGGAAGCCTTGTTTGATTGGCGCGCTGACCGGGCCGGCGCCGACTAGACGCCCGGTGCCTGTTGCGCTTTCCAAGCCGTCAGCCGCGCGTGAGCGTCGGCCTCGGTGTCAGCGTAAAAGAGATTATAGGGACGTGCCTTGCGCCGGTCGGCCCAGCCTCGAAATTCGCGGAAAGATTCCGACTTGAGCACGGTATGGCGCAGCAAGCTGTCCCGACATTGCGTGGCGATCTGCCGGTCTATAAAGGCCGGACGAACACCCCATTCCAGCCCTGTGGCGTTGGCGGCGCCCAGATGGCGTCGCGCCGGAACCACAGCGCCGTCATCGCTGCCGGACACAGGATTGACGCACAGGGCCGGACGATCAGCCAGTTCGACCAACTGACCACGATCGTTCCAGACCAGCGCACGCCTCAACCGCCGCCGCGCCGCGCCCTCATCGCCCTCGCCTACCTGAGACCAACCGACGAGGCAGTCAGTCTGGGTGCGGGTATGACAGGCGGGAATCGTCGCCGTCCGTTCTAGACTCACCGTGGCGTCGATCAGATAGACGGCGACCAGACGCTGGCGCAGAGCAACGTCGTTCGCGACGCGCTCATGAACGAGGCGCGCGACCAGATCGGCTCCCTGCTCCACGCCAGCCAGAATGATCGGCCCGTCGGGGTGGGCGGAAAGCCACTGGGCAAAAGCTTGTTCGATATCGCCATAAGCGAAGGCACGAGCCTCCCGCGCGTCTTCGCGCAGAGTCAGGCGCGTATAGAGACTGGCCTGACGATAACGCGGGGCGCTGATGGCCCCCGCACGGGCGAATGGCCCCGCGTAGTTGGGGATCACCACCCGTGTCAGATAGGCGTCCGCCTTCTTGTCGCCGATAGCGCCGTTCCAGCCCTTTCCGCCATCATAGGTCGTGGAATGAACAAAGAAGATCGCGGCCGTGTCCGCGCCGGGCGCTCGGGCGTCCTGCAGGGCCCAGGCGCTGGAGCCTGCATAGTTCGGCGCCGGAGGCGGGTCATAGGTCTGAAACGGCACCTGAGGGTCCAGCCCCGCCTTCAGAATGTCACCGCGCCAGACGGCGACGGCCGCCACCAGGATGAAAACAATCGCAAAGCCCGCATAGCCGACCCACTGGCGCAAGGTCAGGCTCGGCATCCTCATCGATAGGGGTCCGACTGAGCCAAGAAGTCCTGGACGTAGCGACGCACGCCTTCTTCCAGCGGGGTCGACTGGCCGTTGAAGCCGACCGCACGGATGCGATCCATGCTGGCCTCCGTGAAATACTGATACCGATCTCGGATCGCTTCGGGCATGTCGATATAGGCGATCGAAGCCTCCTTGCCCGCTGCCGCGAAGGTCGCACGCGCCAGGTCGGCAAAGGATCGCGCCTGACCCGACCCGGCGTTGAACACGCCCGACACGTCCGGCGTCTGCAGCAGCCAATCGATGATGTTCACCACATCGTCGACATAGACGAAGTCGCGCAACTGTCCGCCGTCGGGATAGTTGGGGTTGTGGGAGCGGAACAGGCTGACCGTCTCCCCCGCCTGAACCTTGGGCCAGATCTGCGCCACGACCGACTTCATGCCGCCCTTGTGACCCTCGTTCGGGCCATAGACGTTGAAGAATTTCAGCCCAGCCCACTGACGCGGCGCCTGACCGCGATCGGCTTGGCGCACGGCATACTGATCGAACAGATATTTTGAATAGCCATAGGCATTTAGCGGACGAAGCGCGTTCAGGCTCTCAGGATCATCGCGATCCTCGAACCCGGTCTCGCCGTCGCCATAGGTGGCCGCTGACGAGGCGTAGATCATCCGCACATTGCGGATGGCGCACCAGTCCCAGATGTCGCGCGACAGGCTGAAATTGGTCCGCAGGATCAGGTCGGCGTCCGGCTCGGTCGTCGAGGAAATGGCGCCCATATGCACCACGGCCTCGATCCGCTCGGCGTGGCGTTCCAGTTGCTCGAACAGCTCTTCCGGCGCCCACAGGTCAGCGATCGGATGCTTGGCTATGTTCTTCCACTTGGCGAGGTCGGCCGTCTCCAGCCGGTCGCAGACGACCACGTCCCAGGCGTCGCTCGCGCACAGCCGCGCCACGATGTTGGAGCCGATGAAGCCCGCGCCGCCCGTGACGACGATCATTCTGGGCGTCATGCCTTGTCTCCAGTCATCTTCTCAATCGTCTTGGTGGTGGAATAGCCGTCGGCGAAATCGGCCAGACGCACCACGCCGCCCCAGCTCTCGACCTCGGTCGCGCCAACCACCTTGTCCTTGGTGTAGTCCGCGCCCTTGATCAGGACGTCGGGCTTCAGCCGCTCGATCAGGGCCATCGGCGTCGGATCGTCAAAGGCCGTCACCCGATCCACGCTGGCCAGACCGCCGATGACGACGGCGCGGCTGTCCAGATCATTCACCGGCCGCCCCTCGCCCTTCAGACGGCGCACCGATGCGTCGGTGTTGAGCGCCACCACCAGACGGTCGCACCAGCTGCGCGCCTGAGCCAGATAGGCGACGTGGCCGCGATGCAGGATGTCGAAACAGCCGTTGGTGAAGCCGACCTTCAGGCCCTGGCGCTTCCACGCCTCGACCTGATCCGACAGCTCGTCCAGCGGCGTGACCTTGGACTGAGCCAGGGCCGCGTGCTGGCTCATCTCGGCCTCGATCAGTTCGGCGGGGGTGACGACGGCGGTGCCGCTCTTGCCCACCACCACCCCCGAAGCGAGGATGGCGAACTGCACTGCCTGTTCCAGCGTCGCGCCCGCGCCCAGCGCCAGACCAAGCGCCGCCAGACAGGTGTCGCCAGCGCCCGAGACGTCGAACACTTCGCGCGCCCGGCCGGGGAAGTGGGTGACGCCGCCACCTCTACGGGCCAGCGTCATGCCCTTGCCTGCGCGGGTGACGATGACGGCCTTGGCCGTGGTGGCGGCCAGCAAGGCCGCCAGCGCCGCCTCGACCTGTTCGTCGGTTTCAGTCGGCAGACCAGTGGCGCCGGCCAGTTCGCTGGCGTTCGGCTTGATGACGTCCACAGCGCCATAGCGGGCGAAGTCGCGGCCCTTGGGATCGACGATGACCGGAGCCCCATACTCGGCCCCGGCCCACAACGCCGCCTGAATGGCGCCGTCGTCCACCACGCCCTTGGCGTAGTCAGACAGCAGGATGGCGCCCGTGCCCTGGAACACCGCCTTGTCAGCATAGCCGGAATGGGACGCGGCCTCGTCGTCCAGACGCAGCAACTGCTGGCCGGCGGCGACGAAGCGCGTCTTGACGATGGTGGCCGCACCCTCGGGTCGGATCAGGGCGTCCTCGACCCGGTCCTCGGCGGCGATCAGATTGCTCAGTTCAGCGCCCGCGGCATCCTGACCGGCGATAGCGCCCAGACGAGCCTGACCGCCCAGGGCCGCGACATTGCGCGCCACATTGCCCACGCCGCCGGGCATGGCCACGGTGCGCCGCGCGCGCAGGACGGGGATCGGCGCCTCGGGCGAGATGCGGCTGACCTCGCCATAGACATAGCGGTCCAGCATCAGGTCGCCCACACAGGCGACCTTCAAGTCACGCACGCGCTCCAGCAGTCCCTGCAGCGCACCCAAATCAAGCGATCGTTCAGCCATGACGCCGAACTACCGGATTCAGGCCAGGTTCGCCATCGGCGCCTTTGCGCCGACCTTGATGGCCAGGTCGTCGAAGGCGATGAGTTCGGCGGCCAGGGCCTCGAACTGGTCCAGCGGCACCATGTTGGGGCCGTCCGACGGCGCGTTGTCAGGGTCTTCGTGGGTTTCCAGGAAGACGGCGTCCACGCCCACGGCCACAGCGGCGCGCGCCAAAACCGGCACGAACTCGCGCTGACCGCCTGAAGACGTGCCCTGCCCGCCCGGTTGCTGCACGCTGTGGGTGGCGTCGAAGACGATGGGGCAGCCGATTTCGCGCATGATCGGCAGCGACCGCATGTCGCTAACCAGGGTGTTGTAGCCGAAGCTGGCGCCGCGCTCGCAGGCCATGACGTTGGGGTTGCCGGCGCCGACCACCTTGGCGATGACGTTCTTCATGTCCCAGGGGGCTAGGAACTGACCCTTCTTGATGTTGATCGCCTTGCCCGTAGCGGCGGCGGCCAGCAACAGGTCGGTCTGACGCGACAGGAAGGCCGGAATTTGCAGCACATCCACGACCTCGCCGACAGGCCCACACTGGGCCTCGGAATGGACGTCGGTCAGGGTCGGCAGGCCGGTGACTTCACGGATTTCGGCGAAGATCGGCATGGCGTCCTTCAGACCGATGCCGCGCGCGGCGTTGGCGCTGGTGCGGTTCGCCTTGTCGAAGCTGGTCTTGTAGATGATGCCGACGTCCAGGCGGTCGCCGATCTCCTTCAGGCGATGTGCCGTCTCCAGCGCGTGCTGGCGGCTTTCCATCTGGCAGGGGCCGGCGATGAAGACGATGCGACGACCGCCGCCGATGACGACGGGTTTCTTGAGGCCTTCGGACAGGGTGATGACGGCGTTCGGAGAGGTCACGGCGGCGCTTTCGACTGGTTTAAACGGCGTTTCGCGGACCTATGCCGCGACTTCAAGTCGGACAGGTGGCGTCGCGGATGCGTTTTCGCAACTTACCCGGCGACTCAGGCTCTGACCACCAACCACGCGATCATGGTAATCTGAACCCATGAGCACGCCCCACAGCCCCCTGATCTCGACGCAAGCCCTGGCCGACGGCATCGGTGCTGATGACCTGCGAATCATCGACGCCAGTTGGTGGCTGGACGGGCGCGACGCCCGCGCGGACTTTGAGGCCGAACGGTTGCCGGGCGCGGTCTTCTTCGATCTTGACGCCGTGTCCGACCACGCCAGTCCCTATCCCCATATGTTGCCGTCGCCCGAAGCCTTAGCCGAGGCCATGGGGCGGATAGGCGTGGCTGAGACGGACGACATCGTCGTCTATGACGCCCAGGGTCTGTTCTCGGCAGCGCGGGTCTGGTGGACACTGCAGGTCATGGGCGCGCGCCGTGTTCGGGTTCTGGATGGCGGCTTGCCGAAATGGCGCGCTGAGGCACGCCCGTTGGAGCACGGGCCGGTCACGCCCAGACAGATCTCAAGCTTCAAGCCGACGTTCGACGCGGACCGCGTCGTTGATCTTGGGCAGGTCCGGCTGGCCCTGGCCAGCGAGGTTCAGGTGGTGGATGCCCGCGGCGCGCCGCGTTTTCGCGGCGAGGCCGCCGAACCCCGCGCGGGCGTCCGGTCCGGCCACATGCCTGGCGCGCTGAACCTGCCCTTTGGCCAACTGCTGAACGCCGACCAGACGCTGAAACGCGGTTCAGCGCTGGAAGCCGCCTTCGCCGCCGCGGGCGTCGATCTGGATCGCCCCATCATCACCAGCTGCGGCTCAGGCGTCACCGCCGCCATCCTCAGCCTGGGCCTGGCCGAGCTGGGCCGGCCGTCTCTGCTCTATGACGGCTCCTGGGCCGAATGGGGCGCGCGCGAAGACGTTCCCGTCGAGGTCGGCTGACTGTCAGGCCGCTGCCGGAACCGTCGAATCCGTATCCTCCTCGCCGCGCGACACCACTGTGGCGACGACCAGATCGCCGGTCACGTTCAGCGTGGTCCGGCACATATCCAGGAAGCGGTCCACGCCCAGGATCAGGCCGATGCCTTCTGGCGGCACGCCCACCATGGCCAGGATCATGGCGATGACCGGCAGACTGCCCGCCGGCACCCCCGCCGTGCCGACCCCGCCCAGAATACAGACCAGCATGACGATGAACTGCTGGCCCAAGCTAAGATCCACGCCGAAAAACTGCGCCAGGAACAGCACCGTGACCCCCTCGAACAGGGCCGTGCCATTTTGATTGGCTGTGGCCCCGACCGTCAGGACAAAGCGGGCGATCTTGCGCGGAAGGCCCAGGTTCTGCTCGGCCACGCGCAGCGACACCGGCAGGCTGGCGTTGGACGAGGCGGTCGAGAAGGACACAACCATGGCCTCGCGGATGTCGCGAAAGAACTTCAGCGGCGACATCCCGCCCAGGGTGGCAATGCAGATCGGATAGACGACGAACATATGGATCGCCATCGCCCCCACCGCGACGGCGACAAAGGCCGCCAATCGCACCAGCAGATCCCAGCCAAACAGGGCCGCCAGGTTGAACATCAGGCACGCGATGGCGATGGGGGCCAGGCGAATGACCAGGTTGATGAGTTTCATCATCACCTCGAACACGCCTTCAATGGTCTTCTGCAGGCTTTCCGTCGCCGGCCCTCTAGCCAGCACCAAGCCGATCCCGAACATCAGGGCAAAGACCATAACCGGAAGGATCTCGTTCTGCGCCGCGGCCGTGAAGACGTTGGACGGCACCAGATCCAGGAAGAAGTCCCCCGCCCGCACCGAATCCGGCGCGCTGCCGACAATGGAGGCCGCGCCGCTGCGTCCCTGATCCAGCAATTGTTGCGCCAGGGCTGGGTCCACGCCGTCGCCGGGCCGGAAGACATTGACCATCACCAACCCGATGATGACGGCGATGGCCGAGATGAAGACGGTGAACAGCAGACTCTTGGTCCCGGCCCGGCCCAGGGTCTTCAGGTCGCCCATCTCGGCCACGCCCACCACAAGCGCCGAAAACAGCAGCGGCAGGACCAGCATGAACAACAGCCGCAGGAATATCTGCCCTGCCGGTCCCGTGATGTTGGACGTCAGCCACTGAACCCAGGGCGCATCACCGCCAATTGTCAGATTAACGACGAGACCGCCCAGCAATCCGACCAAAAAGCCGATCAGCATCAAGACATGCAGCGGAAGCTTCTGTCTGGTCGTTGTGGTCATGCGTCCCCCGATCGGGCGACCGACCGACGCCCTATCGGATCGGCAGGGCGTAGATCAGGCCGCTGGGCCGCGCGCTCCATTGCGCGTTCAGTCCCCTGGCCAGATTCAGCGCCGATTGTTGGCCAAGGTTCCGTTCAAAGATCTCGCCATAGTTCCCGCCGGCCGCGATGGCGTCCCGCGCCCAGGTCCTGGGCAGGCCCAGAGACGGGCCGAACTCCCCCTCCTCGCCCAGCAGGCGTCGGGTGCGCGGCTCCTGGCTGTCGCGGGTAAGAGCGGCCACATTGGCCTTGGTCACGCCCAGTTCCTCACCCAGAATCAGGGCGTTCAGGGTCCAGCGGATCACCGCCGTCCACTGATCGTCGCCGCGCTGCACGACTGGACCCAGCGGCTCCTTGGAAATCACGTCCGGCAGAATGGCGTGCTGCTGAGGATTGGGCAGGGTCGTCCGCGCCGCCGCCAGCGCGGAAATGTCAGCAGTGAAGGCGTCGCATTCTTCGCGCGCATAGGCCTGACGGGCCTCTTCTTCCGTCTTGACGATGACGGGCCGGAACTCGATCCCGCGCGTGCGGAAATAGTCCTCGACGTTCAGTTCCGTGGTTGAGCCCGACTGGACGCAGATGCGGGCCCCGTTCAGTTCGGATGCGCTGTTCAGGTTCAGGGCGCGGCGCACCAGGAAACCCTGACCATCGTAATAGTTGATCCCGGCAAAGCTCAGCTCGCCGCCGGTGTCGCGGCTCATGGTCCAGGACGTGTTGCGCCATAGGACATCCACACGCCCCTCGCGCAGGGCCTCAAACCTCAGTTCGGCGGTCAGCGGCACGAATCGCACCGCGTCAGGATCGCCGAAGATCGCCGCCGCCGTCGCCCGACAGAAGTCGACGTCGAAGCCGCGCCAGGCGCCGCGATTGTCGGTGAAGGCGAAACCGACCAGTCCCTGATTGACGCCGCAGTTCAAATGGCCGCGTTGCTTGATCGCCGCCAGTGTCGGACTGGCCACATCGGCCGGCATGGTCGTCGTCGTGGGGCGCGAGGTCGGCGTCGTCTCAGCATGATCGTTCTTGGCCTGCCGGTCACAGGCCGTCATCGCCAGCAGCAGCGCCAGGGATATTCCCGTCACGATCTTCGCAGCCCGCATTCCTTCACCCTCGCCAGCTTGCGCCCCCGGCTTCTTTAGAGCCCTCTAGGGCCAGAACCGCAACCCGCCGGAGCCGTCATGCCTCGCCTTTCCGACCGCACCCGCCTGATTGCCTCCGCCACGCGACGCGGCCAAGGGCGGCGGCCGGTCAATCCGCCGGTCGAGCGCGCCTCCACCATGCTCAGCGACGACCCAGCCTCGATGCAGGACCCGACGCCCGGCCCAGTCTATGGCCTGGACGGCACCAGCGCCGCGCGTGAACTGCGCGCTGCCCTGGCCGACCTGGAGGGAGCGAGCGACGTCTTCCTGGTGCCGTCGGGCCTCGCTGCCGTGACTGTCCCCCTGCTGGCCCTGCTGCGCCCCGGCGACGAGGTTGTGACCAGCGACGCGGTCTATGGCCCCACCCGCCGCTTCCTGACCCGCCACCTGGCCGCGCGCGGGATTGCGACGCGCTTCCACCCAGCCGACGCCTCAACCGCCGAGATTTTGGCCCTGTGCGGCGAGCGGACCCGCGTCCTGCTGATCGAATCGCCTTCGTCCCTGACCTTCGAGATCGTCGATGTGCCGGCACTGACCGCCGCCTGCCGGACGCGCGGCGTGCTGACGGTGATGGACAACACCTGGGCTGCCGGGTTGGCTCTTCGTCCCCTGGCGCACGGCGTCGACGTCAGCGTCCAGGCCGTGACCAAGTACGTCGCCGGCCATTCCGATCTGTTGATGGGCGCCGTCGCGGTTCAGGACTGCGAGGTAAGCCGTGCCGTGTCGGATACGATTGAGGACATGGGCTGGCACGTCTCGCCCGACGACGCCTGGCTGGCGCTACGCGGCCTACGCACCCTGCCGCTGCGCTACAATGAGGCGCTGAAGTCCGCGCTTCAGGTCGCCGAATGGCTGCAAGACCGGCCAGAGGTCGAGCGCGTTCTGTTCCCGCCCCTGCCCGGATCGGTCGGCCATGACCTGTGGCAGCGCGACTATTCCGGCGGCGCCGCGCTGATGGGCGTTGTCATGAAGGGCGGCGACAAGACGGCGGCCCACGCCCTGATGAGCGCGCTTAACCTGTTCGGCATGGGCTATTCTTGGGGCGGCTTCGAAAGCCTGATCACCCACGAGACCCCGCAACTGGCCTGGCGCCGGCATGCGACCGCTCTGCCCGGCCAGTTGCTACGCTTGCATATCGGCCTGGAAGATCCGTCCGATCTGATCGCGGATCTGGAGCTCGGGTTGGCCGCCTGGTCGGCGCGCTAGACGTCTTGGCGTAGCGGAATCCCAGATTTCCTGCGATCAAGATCCAAAGCAGGAGGACGTCATGGCGGGTGCGATCAGAGTCGGTGTCGGCGGCTGGACCTTCGAGCCCTGGCGCGGGGTTTTCTATCCTGATGGCCTGACCCAGAAGCGCGAACTGGAGTTCGCCAGCCGGGCGCTGACCAGCATCGAAATCAACGGCACCTATTATTCGACCTTCAAGACCGACAGCTGGATGAAATGGCGCGACGAGACGCCAGAAGACTTCGTCTTCGCGGTCAAGGCCAGTCGCTATTGCACCAACCGCAAGGTGCTGTCGGAGGGCGGAGAGAGCTTCGACCGCTTCCTGTCCCAGGGCCTGACCCTGCTGGGCGACAAGCTCGGGCCGATCAACTGGCAGTTCATGGGGACCAAGAAGTTCGACGCAGAGGACTTCGAGGGCTTCCTCAAGCTGTTGCCAAGGGAAAAGGATGGGGTGCGTCTGCGTCACGCCCTGGAGGTCCGCAACCCGACCTTCGCCTGCCCTGAGTTCTATGATCTCGCCCGCAAATACGGCGCAGCTATCGTCTATGCCGTCGATGACGAGGAGCCGACCTGGCCGCAGATCGATGAGCCCACCGCCGATTTCAGCTACGCCCGACTGATGTCCAGCCGCGAGGATGAAGCGACAGGCATGACGTCGGATGAACTGGAAGCCGTAGCAGCCCAGGCGCGCAGATGGGCCGAACGCGGCGATGTTTTCGCCTACTTCATTTCCGGGGCCAAGGTGCGCAACCCTGCGGCGGCGCAAGCCCTGATCGAAAAGCTGAAATAGCAGCGCGACGACACAAAAGAGCAAACTTCGTAATCGCCTCGTCATCGACATCGAGCAGATTAAAGAAGCCGTCTGGCAACGACTTCTCCTGTAAAGCTTGCCAAGCTATGGCTTGTTTCAGAGGGTAAGGCGTACGTCCGCAAAGACGGCGTCGATCAGGGACAGGGAAACGCATCATGGCGCGAGTGGCGTTGGTTACGGGTGGCACGCGAGGCATCGGCAAGGCGATCGTCCAACGATTGCGCGAAGACGGCATGGCCGTCGCCGCCGGCTACTCAGGCAATGACGAAGCGGCGGCGGCGACCGCTCGCGAGTTGGGTGTCATGGTCATCAAGGGCAATGTCGGCTCCTTCGACGACTGCGCCCGAGCGGTTCAGGCGGTCGAGGCCGAACTTGGTCCGATCGATACTTTGGTGAACAACGCCGGCATCACCCGCGACGGCTTCTTCCACAAGATGAGCCACGATCAGTGGTCGGACGTGATTCGCGTCAACATGGACAGCGTCTTCAACATGACGCGCCAGGTGATCAACGGCATGCGCGACCGGGGCTTTGGCCGCATCGTCAACATCTCTTCGATCAATGGTCAGAAGGGCCAGATCGGGCAAGCTAACTATTCCGCCGCCAAGGCCGGTATGATCGGCTTCACCAAGGCCCTGGCCTTGGAAAACGCCCGCAAGGGCGTGACGGTCAACTGCATCGCGCCGGGCTATATCGACACCGAAATGGTCGGCGCCATGGACCAGAAGGTGCTGGACAGCATTATCGCCCAGATCCCCGTCGGAAGACTCGGAAAAGGCGAGGAAATCGCTGACATGGTGTCCTGGCTCTCGGGCGAGCGTGCCGGATATGTCACAGGCTGCACCCTGTCGCTGAACGGCGGACAGTACCTGGTTGGCTAAACCCGCTTTGCCTAAAATCCGCCGTTCGGGCGTTCCACCACTGCTGTCATGATGGCGACGGTCGAGGTTGAGGCGGAGAAACCGCCGTGCTTCGCCGCTCCGGCGCAACGCGCCAGAGCGGTTGCGGGCGTGCGCCTCGACCTCGCCGCCCTGATGATGCTGACTACCTGCCTGGCGGCGACGCCGGCTGCGGCCCAACTGCGTTCCAATGTTCAGGCGGAACAGAGCCGGGTGATCCGTGATCAAACGGTGACTCGCACCCTGCCCCCGCCTGGACGTTATTCTTCGGAAGCTGGCCAGACCTTCATGCTGGACCGCGCCGGCACACTGACCCTGCTACGGTTCGAACGCTCGACCGAAACCTGGGCCTTGCGTCCGTCGTCGGCGCCCCGCGGCGACACCATCTACCGTAACGACGCAGGCGAGCAGGTGCTGCGAGTTACCCCCAGCGGCGGCATAACCGTCTATACCACCCGTAATCCCGGCGGTTCGCCGGTCTCTCTGACAGGGGCAGCCGTCAGCCTGGAGCCGACCAGCCTCGGCCCGGTGCAGATGTTCAACCTGATGACCCGTCGCAGCGGCCTCGTCAGCGACGCCCTAGGCCGATTGGTTCGAATCAACGTCGTCGGCCAGGAATCCGAAGCTCTTTGCATCGAGGCCCTGATCGTCACCACTGACGCCGTGGTCCGCATCGCCCGTTCGCCCAGCGCCCGCCCCTTCCTGGACCGCCTGCGCAGCATCACTGTGATCGAAGGGGCGCGCGCCTCGGTCAGCTATTCCAACGGTGACCTGCGCGTCGTGGTCGACCCCAAACGCGGCATCGGCGGCCGCCCGTCTTCGGCCCGTGTCATCCGCGCGGTGATCCCGCAAGACTGATAGGACGCTTCAGCGACACGCTCGCCGAGGCGCTATCGCCCCAGACAATCAGGAACGGCGCATGAGCCAGGACTTTGAAGAGCACGACGAAGACGGCGGCGGTTTCGACGTTGACGATTGGGCGCGGCTGAAGCCCTTCACCGGCTCAGTGGCGACGCTCGAAGACGTCCAGGCGCGCCAGGCAATATTCGCGCTTGGCGACACCGAGGACGGCGCGACCATCGATATGGACCTGCCCCAACCTGTCATCTGGTGGGAAGACGATGGCGAACAGGCGGCGGTCATTGTGCAAGCAGAAGCTCACGTCGGGTCTGACGGCGAGACCATGGAAGTCCTGGGTCTGATCCTGCCCGACGGCAGCGGGGCCGTGGCCCTGATGGACGACGTCGATCTGGTGGACGACACCGATCCGACGTGGCGCGATCTTGTCGCCAATGCGGTCGGCGACCTGGACGAAGACCCCAAAGCATAGAGGCGGGTCGCCGGCCTTGACGACAAGCTAGACAGTGAAGCGACGGCTCCAGCCGTCGAACGCGACTTCGACATTGTCCGGAAGACATGTCGACAAGCGATTGTAATCCAGATCAATATGTAGATTCGTCAACACGGCCTGCTTGACCTCCGCCTGTGCAATCCACTCCAGCGCCTTATCCACGTGGGCATGGGTCGGATGAGGCGTGTAGCGCAGGGCGTCGATGATCCAGAGGTCCGCGCCGCGCACCGCCTCCAGCGCCGCTTCGTCCAGATCGGACACGTCGCTGGAATAGGCCACCGGTCCTAGCCGGTAGCCCACCGAGCGGATAGGACCATGCGCCTGATCGAAGGTGACGACGGGCACCTGCCCGCCCGCGCCGCCCACGCTCCAAGCCTCGCCATGCGGCGGAATCCTCTGCGCCTCAAGAATGGCCGGATAGCCGTGATGGCTTTCGAAAATATAGTCGAACCGCCTTGTCAGGGCGTGGTGCGTGGCCGGGTCCATCCACGCTTGAATCCGTCGCCGCGCATGAATGGCGAAAACTCTCAAATCGTCGATACCGTGGGTCTGATCCGCATGGTCGTGGGTATAGAGAACGGCGTCGACATGGGTGATCCCCGCCATCAAGGCCTGCTGTCGCAGATCCGGCGAGGTGTCGATCAGAATGCTGGTAGTTCCGTCAGGACCGCGACGGCGCGCCAGCATGGAGCAGCGGGTGCGCCGATTTCGAGGCTCGCTCGGATCACAGTCGCCCCAATCGCCATCGCCGCGCGGCACGCCGCCGGACGAGCCGCAACCGAGGATGACGATCTCCAGTTCGCCCGTCCCGCTCATTCGGCGGGCCGGGGAATGCGGTCGAACAGGGCGAAGAAGGCGTCGGTCGTGCGCCGATCGGCTTCTTCCGGCGTCCAGCCCCGGATTTCCGCCAGCTTCTGCAGCACTAGGCCGACATAGGCCGGTTCATTGCGCCGCCCGCGATGCGGGATGGGCGCCAGATAGGGGCAATCGGTTTCGACGATGATCCGGTCCTCGGGCATCCGGCGAATGACCTCGCGCACGTCTTCCGCCGCCTTGAAGGTGGCGATGCCGGAAACGGAGAACCAGGCGCCAAGTTCCGCCGCCGTTTCAGCCAGTTCCATGCCGCTGGTGTAGCAATGCATCAGCAGCTTGAACGGACCGCGCGCGTGCTCTTCGCGCAGGATGTCGGCCATGACGTCGTCCGCTTCGCGCGTATGCACCACCAAGGGCAGACCGCTGCGGCGAGCGGCGTCGATATGCTGACGGAAGACCGCCGCCTGCTCGTCGCGGGGGCTGAGGTCATAGTGGAAGTCCAGACCGCACTCACCGATGCCGATGACGCGAGGCCGCTGGGCCAGGGCGACCAGTTCGTCGGCGGTCAGCGCGACATGGTCCTTGGCCTCATGCGGGTGAGCCCCAACCGTGCACCAGATATCGTCGTGGGCCATGGCCAGGGCGTGCGTGGCTTCAAAGGTCGACAGCTTGTCGGAAATCTCGACCATCAAGCGCACGCCGGCCTTGCGGGCGCGAGCGATGACTTCGTCGCGGTCCTCGTCGAACTGGGGCGCGTGCAGGTTGACGTGACTGTCGATGATCATCTCAAGGCCTTGGTTCGGGCGATGTCGGCCAGGGCGCCAGCCAAGACGTCAGCCCGGTCCAGGTTGATGGCCGCCGTGCGATCCGGCAGTTCGGCCAAACGGGTCCACAATTCGGCCCAACGCGCGCCCTGCCCCGCCGGCGCCTCCAGCGCGCGAGACTTCACCGCCGCGATCAATCGGTCCATCAGGGCCTCGAACCGCGCCTGGCCTTCAGCTCCGCGAAAACCATCCGCGACGGCCAGTTGCTCGGCCCGGTCCACAGCATCGCCGAACACCCAGCTGCGCGCCAGGGCGTCGACCTCCTGCATGGCGCCCGACGACAGGGCCAGGGCTGCACCGGGGGAGCCGCCCGCCATGTCGGCGGCCAGTCGCGCGTCGTCGGGATCGGCGCCCGTGCGGTTGCGCACCAGGGTCTCCAACTGGTCCGGCGTCCAGATTGGGAAGCTGAGACGGCGGCAACGCGAGCGGATCGTCGCCAGCAAACGACCAGGCGCATGGGTGACAAGCAATAGCACGCCCCGCTCAGGTGGTTCTTCAAGAATCTTCAACAAGGCGTTGGCCGCGTTGATGTTCAGATCGTCAGCTGCGTCGATGATCGCCACGCGATACTGGGCCTGAGACGGGCTCTTGGCGAAGAAACCGGGCAGGTCGCGCGCCTGATCGACCGAGATGGTCTTCTTCTGCTTGCCGCCCTCGACCAGTCTCTCCATTACCAACAGATCAGGATGGGACTGAGCAGCCACCAGTTGGCTGACCGGATCATAGGGTGCTGCCCCCAATGGCCCACGCGACGGATCAGGCGCTGCCCCAAGCAAACGGCGCGCGGCGCGATAGGCGAAGGTGGCCTTGCCGCTGCCCTCAACGCCGCAAAGCAGCCAGGCGTGGTGCAGACGTCCCCGGCTCAGGGCGTCCAGAAAGGCCTCTTCGGCGGCGACGTCCGGGACCAGGTCATACCGGTCGCGCGGATGTTCGCTCACAGCAACCGCTCGGAGACGGCGCTCCATAGGCGTTCGGAGACGGCCTCGAGCTCACCCGTGGCGTCGATCACGACGCAGCGTTCCGGGTGACGACGCGCCACGCCGAGGAAACCCTCGCGCAGCTTCTGGTGGAAGGCCAGCCCCTTGGACTCGAACCGCGTCTCGAACAGACCGCGACCGAAAGCGCGCTCCAGTCCGACCTCGACAGGCAGGTCGAACACCAGGGTCAGGTCTGGCTGATCCTCGGCCACGATGGCGGCGTCGAGAGCCTCGATCAGGGTTTCCGGCGCGCCGCCGCCGGCACCCTGATAGACTCGGCTGGAGTCGGCGAAGCGATCACAGACCACCCAGGTCCCGGCGTCCAGCGCCGGACGGATGGTGCGCTCCAGATGGTCGGAACGTGCGGCGTACATCAGCAGGGTTTCGGTGCGCGGCGACCATCGTTCGGCGTCCCCGGCCACCACGATATTGCGGATGACCTCAGCGCCGGGCGAACCGCCCGGCTCGCGCGTCTGGATGACGTCGATTCCAAGCGAACGCAGGTGCTCAACCAGCAGGCGCGCCTGTGTGGTCTTGCCGGCCCCCTCGCCGCCTTCGAATGTGATGAACTTTCCGCGCTGCACCTGCGCACAATGGCGAGCGCGGCGCGACAGGCAAGCCCTAACCGCCTGATATCAACAGAGCGTCGCCAAACCCGCGTGCGATGACGGCCTGACGGGCCTGTTCGGCGGCGTTGGCGTCCGGCCAAGGACCGACCACGACCCGAAATAGCGACCTTCCGTCGTTGCGGCTGTCCTGAACCAGGGCGCGATCACCGAGGCGGTCAGCGATTCGCTGCGCTGCGCGGCGGTCGGAGAATGCGCCCGCCTGAACCCAATAGGCGGATGCATCCTGCGGCCTCGAGGCGGAAGGCTGAACATAGGGCGTCGGCGTGACGACCGGCGCCGCTTCCGCCCTTCGCAGCGCTGTTCCGCCGCCGGTTCTCGGCGCCCGACCAACGTAGCGCACCCGCACCTCGCCCACGCCCTGCTGCAGGAGCCCCAGTTCCTCGGCCGCTGCGCGGGACAGATCGATAATCCGGCTGTCGACGAAGGGGCCGCGATCATTGACGCGCAGGATGACGCGACGCCCGTTGGCGCGATTGGTCACCTCCACCAAGCTCGGCAGAGGCAGGGTTTTGTGAGCGGCCGTCAGGGCGTTCATGTCGAACCGTTCGCCGGTCGACGTCGGGCGGCCGTTGTGTTGGGCCCCATACCAGGAGGCCATGCCGACCTCGTCATAGTTGGGCTGCTCGGCCGGTCGATACCAGCGTCCGCGGATCTGATAGGGGCGCATGGTGCCCGAAACGATGGGCGCGGGATCGGTCACGACCGGCGGTCTCAGCGGCGCGTCACGCTCCCCCCCGAAACTGGCGCAGGCGGCCAAGGTGGAAAAGGCGGCGGCGACCACGACGCCCCTCAGCAATCTCGCCATCATGGCCAACGCACTCCAGTTCACTTGAAGTGATCATGGCCGAGGACGTTTCCAGTTTGGTTAACAGGGCGTTTGAAGCTAAGCGTCCCCGCGTCGCGGCGGCCTCCTTAGCGTCCGCGCCAGTTCTTGAAGCGAGCGCCTTGAAACCCTCCCTCTATCAGACCCGATCCGGGGTCTTCGCCCTGGCGACCCTTTGCTGCCTTCTGTGGGGCAGCGCCTTTCCTGCGGTCAAGAACGGCTATGCACTGCTGCACATCGCACCGAGCGACATCGCCAGCCAGATGTTGTTCGCTGGGTGGCGTTTCGCCCTGGCCGGGGCGATCCTGCTAGGCGTCGCCGCAGCGATGAAGAAGCCGATCCTCGCGCTGAACAGTCGCCAGATGCGCCAGGTCACCCTGTTGGGTCTGACCCAGACGACGATCCAGTATGTCTTCTTCTACATCGGCCTGGCTCACGCTACCGGCGTGAAGTCATCGATCATGAACGCCACCGGTGTCTTCTTCAGCGTCGTTCTGGCCCACTTCATCTACGCCAACGATCGGCTCAATGGTCGCAAGACTCTGGGGTGCCTGATCGGCTTCCTGGGCGTGGTGGTGGTCAACCTGGGCGGAGCCGCCCTTGGCTTCGACTTCAGCCTGCTGGGCGAGGGCTTCATTATCATCGCCGCCTTCGTGCTGGCCGCCGCCTCCATCTACGGCAAGCGCTTGTCCGCCAGCATGGATGCTATGGTGATGACCGGATGGCAGTTGCTCATCGGCGGGATCGGCCTGACCGCCATAGGCGTGATTGGCGGCGGCCATCTTGAGGCGCTGAACCTGCAGTCCGGCGCGCTCCTGCTCTACATGGCCCTGCTGTCGTCGGTCGCCTTCGCGGTATGGAGCCTGCTGCTGAAACACAATCCCGTCGGCCTGATCGCCGCCTTCAACTTCCTGATACCTGTGTTTGGAGTCAGCCTATCGGCGATCTTCCTCGGTGAAAGCCTTCTGCGGTGGAGCTATCTGGCGGCGCTGCTTCTGGTCTGCGCAGGCATATGGCTGGTGACGCGCCCATCGTCTCCGGGCAAAGCCTGATTGTCGTGCTGCGTGACTGCGCTTTCTGCTTGGGCGACGGCGCACTTGCCGCTATGCACGCCTCCGCGCGCTGTCTCGACTCGCGCTGGACAGGTGGCCGAGTGGTTTAAGGCAGCGGTCTTGAAAACCGCCGTAGGTGAGAGCCTACCGTGGGTTCGAATCCCACCCTGTCCGCCAAACTTCCCTTTTCTGATTTTCATACACCCCTGGTCAGGCGTGCCTGTACCGCCGCGCGAACACTTATCGCCGGCTGCGCTGTTTGTGCTTGGGATCTTGAAGCCCTTGGCGCGCCCTGCAGGACTCGAACCTGCAACCCCCTGCTTAGAAGGCAGGTGCTCTATCCGGTTGAGCTAAGGGCGCGTGAGGCCGAAGCCGGTCAGACGCGGACTCAGTGAGTCCAGGACTGCTTACGGTTAGTGGCGAAGTTGTCGGCGTAGGCCTTGAGGATCAACGGCGCGTCCTGCGGCTCATGCAGGCGGAAAGCGATTCCGTGGCGCTCGGCGTATTCAACAGCCTCTTCCTTGGTCTCAAAGCTGAGACGGACCTGGCCGTTCATGTCGGTGGTGCTGGTCCAGCCCGTCAACGGGTCCTGGGTGCGCGCCGAGGCGGGTTCGAATTCCAGCCTCCAGTCGTGGGTCTTGGCCTTGCCCGATTGCATCGCGGTCTTGGCCGGACGATAGATGCGAGCGAGCATGAGCGGAATCCTTCGGCGACGTGTCTTGGCGGGGTCCATAACCCGCCGTAGCCGCCCGGTCCAGCCGTCGCCTGAGACTTCAGGCGGCCAGGGTGGTCGAACCGGCGTCGATCCAGCGACGCGCGGCGCGTTGAGCCTCGGCGATCTCGTCGTGTTCCATCTCCTGGCTCAGGTCGCGACGATACTCACGCGCCTCAACTGAGCCTTTCATGGACGCCAGATTGAAGATCATGTGGGCCGAGACCCGGTCGATCGGACATCCATCCAGCCCCGATGAATAGGCCAGCCCCAACTTGAACAGGGCGTCGCCGTCCATATCAACGGTCGGCAGCGGCAGGGCCGCGGTTTCGATAGCCTCAGGCGCGGTTTCGTGCGCGGTCATAGCCAGTCCTCCGGGCGTCGGTCATTCTGACCCTGCCTTTCGAACTGCATTCAAATACCGACGGTTTGAAATTAGAGTTAACGCGCTCGCTGGCCGAACAGAACGCCGCGCGCGGCCTCGGCCGCCTTCCCTGACGCCGCCAGATTGGCCCGCCATTCCTCGCCAACCGCCCTGCCCGCCTTGACCGCCGGTCGCGCCCCTACCCGTTCCATCCAAGCCGCCAGATGTGGAAACTCGCTCAGATCCTGCCCCTGATGCGTCGGCAGAATCCACGGCCAGATCGCCATGTCGGCGATGGAGTATTTACCCGCGACATAGTCCCGGTCCGCCAGCCGTCGGTTCAGCACGCCGTACAGGCGGTGGGTTTCGTTGGTGTAGCGCTGGACGCCATATGCGATCTGACGCTGATCCCTGATCATGGCCGGGGCGTACTGGCGGAAATGATGCGTCTGGCCCGCCATCGGGCCCAGGCCGCCGACCTGCCAGAACAGCCACTGATCGACCTCGACCCGCGTCCGCACGTCGGACGGATAGAAGCGCCCCGATTTCTCGCCCAGATATTGCAGGATGGCGCCGGACTCAAAGATCGATAGAGATCGCCCGTCGGGTCCATCGGGATCGACAATGGCGGGCATCCGGCCATTGGGACTGATCACCTGAAACGCCGCGCCGAACTGCTCCCCCGCGCCAATGTTCACCGGCTTGACCACATAGGGCAGGCCCATCTCCTCCAGAGCGATGGAGATTTTCCAGCCGTTCGGCGTGGGCCAGTACCAGAGCTCTATCGGCTGGGTCATCACTGTCGTCTCCGCTCGCGTCGGGGCAGCCAGACATGGCGCGCCCCGGATAAACAGACAAGGCTGTAACCTGACGGCGCCGTTCAGGACGAGTTCATGCGCCGGGACTGACCTTGGCCTCCTGTTCAACGGGCCGTCCGCAGCTTTCCTTCGGCGCCCAGACCACGGAGACACGCAGATGAACCGCCTCACCAAGGCCGCCATCGTCGCCCTGGCGCTGACCACCACGGCCGCGCCGTTGGCGGCCCAGGCCCAAAATCGCGATCACCGCGAGTATCGCCAGGACCGCCGTGAAGACCGTCGCGATGATCGTCACGACCGTCGTGAATGGCGTCAGGACCGACGCGAGGATCGTCGTGACTGGCGTCAGGACCGCCGGGATGATCGACGCGACTATCGCCATGATCGCCGCGCTGATCGCTGGGACCGCAACAATCGTGACTGGTGGCGCGGCCGGCCCGAGTTCCGTGACTATCGCGGCGCCCGCAACGGCTACTGGTACGCACCGGGTCGCGGCTACTACCGCGTTGATCCGCGCTATCAGAGCTACCGCTGGCGTCAGGGCGCCTACCTGCCCTCGGCCTATCGCGGCTACTATGTGGACGACCCCTACTACTACAACCTGCGCCCTGCTCCGCGTGGCTACCGCTATGTCCACGCCAACAACGACATCTTGCTGATCGCAGTCGCCACCGGCCTGATCGCAAGCGTCCTTCACGACGTCTACTAGGCCTCGCGCATAGCCTTCAGATTGCCCCGCAGAGCCAGGCTTTGCGGGGCTTTTTGATGCCCGCAATCCTGCAGGTTTCCATCGACCGACGTTCAGCCGTGGTTCATGGCGTCGGCGCCAGATTGATGCTCAAGCCGCCCTCTCGGCGTGCGAGGAAGAAGACCATGAAACGTTCCCTGATGGTGTTCACGGCCATCGCCAGCTTCGCCCTGCCGGCCCTCGCGCCGGTGGCGACCCTGGCGCAGTCGCGACAGGTTCAGTCCGACGATGGACCGCGCCAACGCCCTCAACATCGCGCAGAACGCAGCGAGCAGTCTGTTTCGCCCCAGCAACGGCGCGACAGTCCTCGCTCCGAAGGGCGTCCTGAGCGCCCCGACACGCCGCGTCCGTCGCGCCCTGCACGTCCCGACGGCGAGCGCCCGGACCGGCCGACGCGCCCCACCGACCAGGGCCGTCCGCAGATGCCGCGTCCCGATCAGCCGAACCGGCCCAGCCGCCCTGACCGTCCGGATCGCCCAGGCCGGCCCGATGTGCGGCCGGACCGTCCCGGTTCGCAGCAGCCCAACCGACCAAACCGCCCGGATGGAAATCGCCCCGACCGACCCAATCGCCCGGATCAACCGAACAGACCCGACCGGCCTGACTGGAATCGCCCCGACCGACCGGGAAACCACCAGCCCAATCGTCCGAACAGGCCCGATCGCCCCGACTGGAACCGGCCGGATCGACCCAACCGACCGGATCGGCCTGATCGCCCCAATCGTCCCGACCGGCCGAACTGGAACAACGACCGCGACTATCGTGACTTCCACAATCGTTGGAACCGCGACCAGTGGCGGCGCGACTGGGATCGTCGTCACCGCAGCGACTGGTGGCGCAACGACAGCCGCTTCCGGGGCTGGAACGGCGTGCGGCTCGGCTTCTATTTCGCGCCGGGCTACGGCTACTACAGCGTGCCGCGGACCTACTGGAACCGCCAGTACTACGTTGGCCAGTATCTGCCCGAGGTCTTCTGGCGTTATCAGGTCAACGACTGGCGGACCTATGGCCTCGGCTACCCGCCTCCGGGGACCCGCTGGGTCTATGTCGACAACACCATCTACCTGATCGACGACTACGACGGCTACATCATCGAAGTCGTCCGCGACGCTTGGAACTGGTAGTCGGCAGCAAACAGAAAGGCCCCGGAGAGCAATCTCCGGGGCCCTTTTTTAAAACATCTGACTTTTAATCAGAGGGCCTTACAGACCCAGCTTGGCCTTCAAAATATCATTCACCGCCGCAGGGTTGGCCTTGCCGCCCGTGGCCTTCATCACCTGACCGACGAACCAGCCAAGCGCTTGCGGCTTCTCGGCCACGGCTGCGGCCTTGTCCGGGTTGGCGGCGATGATGTCGTCGACGGCCTTCTCGATGGCGCCAGTGTCGGTCACCTGCTTCAGGCCGTGCTTCTCGACGACCTCGGCGGGCGAGCCTTCGCCGTTCCAGACGTAGTCGAAGACTTCTTTGGCGATCTTGGACGAGATGACGTTCGTCTCGATCAGTTCGACCAACTGGGCCACGTGCGCCGCCGGAAGCGGGTTCTCGCTGAAGTCCTTGCCGTCGGCGGCCAGACGCGCCGAGACCTCGTTGGTGACCCAGTTGGACACCAGCTTGGCGTCGCGCCCCTTGGCGGCGGCCTCGAAGTAGTCCGCCTTGGCCTGTTCCGAGATCAGCACCACGGCGTCGTATTGCGACAGGCCATAGTCGGCCATCAGGCGACGGCGCTTCTCATCCGGCAGTTCCGGCAGATCCGCCTTGATACTGTCGATCCAGGCCTGTTCCAGTTCCAGTGGCAGCAGGTCGGGGTCGGGGAAGTAGCGATAGTCCATCGCCTCTTCCTTCGAGCGCATCGAACGCGTTTCGCCCGCCGTCGGATCATACAGGCGGGTTTCCTGAATGATCGAACCGCCGTCTTCCAGGATCTCGATCTGACGACGCGCCTCGTAGTTGATCGCCTGAGAAATGAAGCGGAAGCTGTTGACGTTCTTGATCTCGCAGCGCGTGCCCAGGAAGCCGAAGTCGCCGGTTTCCTTGAACTTGGCGTAGTTGCCGACGCGGCAGACCGAGACGTTGACGTCCGCGCGCAGGTTGCCCTTCTCCATGTCGCCGTCGCAGGTCCCCAGATAGATCAGGATGGTTCTGATCTTCTTGACGTAGGCGACCGCTTCTTCGGGCGTGCGGATGTCGGGACGCGAGACGATCTCCATCAGCGCAGTGCCGGCCCGGTTCAGGTCGACATAGGACTCCGTCGGCGACAGGTCGTGGATCAGCTTGCCCGCGTCCTGTTCCAGGTGCAGGCGCTCGATGCCGACGTTGAAGAAGCTGCCGTCTTCGGCCTCAACCTCGACCACGCCCTCACCCACGATCGGGTGATACAGCTGGCTGATCTGATAGCCGGTCGGCAGGTCGGGATAGAAGTAGTTCTTGCGGTCGAACTGGCTCTTCAGATTGATCTGCGCCTTCAGGCCCAGACCCGACTTCACCGCCTGCTCGACGCAATGCTTGTTCAGGGTCGGCAACATACCTGGGAAGCCGGCGTCGACCAGCGACACCTGCTCGTTCGGCCCAGCGCCAAAGCCCACAGCCGCGCCCGAGAACAGCTTGGCGTTCGACGCCACCTGGGCGTGGATCTCCAGGCCCATGACGATTTCCCAGTCGCCAGTGCGACCTTTGATCAGTGTTTTGTTGTCAGACATGCTCACCACCACTTGGCCGGTTTGGCGACGAAACCGGCGGAGTCTTCCAGTGCGGCCGCGACCTGGAAGACGGTCGCCTCATCAAGAGCCTTGCCGATGACCTGAAGGCCCAGCGGCAGACCATCGCTGCTCAAACCTGCGGGCACCGAGATGCCCGGCAGACCAGCCAGGTTGGTCGTCACCGTGAAGACGTCGTTCAGATACATGGTCAGCGGGTCGATCTGCTTGTCGCCCAGCTTGAACGCCGCCGTCGGGGTCGACGGGGTCAGGATGGCGTCCACCTGCCCCCAGACGTTGTCGAAGTCCTCGGCGATGCGACGACGCACCTTCAGAGCCTTGACGTAGTAGGCGTCATAGAAACCGGCCGACAGCACATAGGTGCCGATGGTCAGGCGACGCTGAACCTCCTTGCCGAAGCCCTCGGCGCGCGAGGCGGCGTAGAGATCGTCCAGCGACGAGAAGTCTTCGGCGCGGTGGCCAAAGCGCATCCCGTCATAACGGGCCAGGTTCGACGAGGCCTCAGCCGGGGCCACGATGTAGTAGGCTGGCAGGGCGTATTTGGTGTGCGGCAGGCTGATCTCGACGATCTCGCAGCCGGAGGCCTTCAGCCAGGCCACGCCCTGTTGCCACAGCGCCTTAATCTCTTCGGACATGCCATCGATCAGGTATTCCGCCGGAACGCCGATGCGCAGGCCCTTGACCGACTGGCCGACCGACTGGGTCCAGTCGGGGGTCGGGATGTCGAGGCTGGTCGAGTCCTTGGCGTCGAACGAGCACATGGACTTCAGCAGGATGGCGGCGTCGGTCACCGTCTTGGTGATCGGGCCGGCCTGATCCAGCGACGAGGCAAAGGCCACCATGCCGAAGCGGCTGGCGCGGCCATAGGTGGGCTTGATGCCGACCGTACCGGTGAAGGCGGCGGGCTGGCGGATCGAGCCGCCGGTGTCCGAGGCCGTCGCGGCCAGGCACAGGTCAGAGGCCACAGCCGAGGCCGAACCGCCCGACGAACCGCCCGGCGTCAGCTCGGCGTCCGAACCCTTGGCCTTCCACGGGTTCTTCACCGGACCAAAGGCCGAGGTCTCGTTGGCCGAACCCATGGCGAACTCGTCCATGTTGAGCTTGCCCAGCATGACCGCACCCTCGCGCCACAGATTGGCGGTGACGGTGGATTCATAGGGCGGCACGAAGCCGCGCAGCATGTTAGAGCCGGCGGTCGTCTGCACGCCCTCGGTGCAGAACAGGTCCTTGATGCCCAGCGGCGCGCCTTCCAGGTCGCCGCCCTCGCCCTTGGCCAGCTTGGCGTCGGAAGCGCGGGCCTGCGCCAGCGCCTTGTCCGCCGTCACCTCGACATAGGCGTTCAGCGTCGGGTTCGAGGTTTCGATGTTCGTCAGGAAGGCCTTGGTCAGCTCTTCGGACGAGAAGGTCTTGGCCTTCAGGCCGTCGACGGCGTCCTTGAGGGTCAGTTTGGTCAGATCGGTCATGGCTTAATCGACCACCTTGGGCACGACGAAGAAGCCGTCAGCCGACTTCGGGGCGTTCGACAGGACCGCGTCCACCTTGGCGCCGTCGGTGACAACGTCTTCGCGCAGGCGCAGCGGTTGGGCGACGTTGGAGGTCATCGGCTCGACACCCTGCACATCGACCTCGTTCAGCTGTTCGATCCAGTTCAGGATGCCGTTCAGCTCCTGGGCCAGCGGCTCCAGGCGGTCCTCGGGTGTCTTGATGCGGGCGAGGTGGGCGACCTTGCGCACCGTCGCGGCGTCGATAGCCATGGAAATCTCCGAAATTCATCCAATCGGGGCGCAAGGGAGTCGCCCAGACTGACTCCTGTCGTGGGTTAACCGCCTGATGCGGCTTCGACAAGCGTTCCGCATTGCAATATGGGGAGGCCGTGCCCGTATTCGACCTGACAGACCTGCCCGCCGCCTGCCCGCCCGACACCGCCTGGATGGGGTTGGATCTGGGCGAGAACACCATTGGCGTGGCCGTGTCCGACACCAGCCGCATGATCGCCAGCCCGCTGCAGCTGATCCGCAAGGTGAAATTCAGCCAGGACGCCGCGCAGCTGATCAAGCTGATGAACGCTCGCAACGTCTCGGCCCTGGTCATTGGTCTGCCGCTGAACATGGACGGGTCCGAGGGTCCGCGCGCCCAGTCCTGCCGCGCCTTCGCCCGCAATCTCGAGCGCCTGCGCCCGGTCAACGTCGCCTTTCAGGACGAGCGCCTGTCGACCACGGCGGTCGAGCGTTTCCTGATCGAAGAACTGGACCTGAGCCGCAAACGCCGCGCCGACGTGGTGGACCGCACCGCCGCCGCCTGGATTTTGCAGGGCGCGCTGGACCGACTGCGCGCCTGATCTTCCCCTCGCGCAGACTCGGGCTTATAGCGGCGTCTCGATGACCCATGCCGCTTCCGTCACCGAAACCATCGAGGAGCGACTGACGCCGTTCCCCCGCGATCACTTCCTCGCCGCCGGCGATCTGAACCCGCCCGCCGCCCTGGCGCTGCTGGATCTCGCCGACGCCTTCGTCGATTTCAACCGACAGTCGGCCAAGGGCATCGACCTGATGCGCGGCCAGACAGTCGTGAACCTCTTCTTCGAGAACTCGACCCGCACCAGCTCCTCGTTCGAGATCGCCGCCAAGCGTCTGGGCGCCGACGTCGTCACCATGCCGGTCTCGGCCTCCTCGGTGGCCAAGGGCGAGACCCTGATCGACACGGCGGTGACGCTGAACGCCATGAAGCCCGAGATTCTGGTCGTCAGGCATTCGTCCTCGGGCGCCGTGGACCTGCTGTCGCAAAAGGTCGGCTGCGCCGTCGTCAACGCCGGCGACGGTCGTCATGAACACCCCACGCAAGCCCTTCTGGACCTGCTGAGCCTGCGCCGCGCCTTTGGCGATGTCGGCGGGCTGACGGTCGCCATCTGCGGCGACATCGCTCACAGCCGCGTGGCCCGCTCCAACGTGGCCCTGCTGTCGATGATGGGGGCGCGCGTTCGCCTGATCGGCCCGCCAACCCTGGTGCCCGGCGACGCCGACCGTTGGGGCTGCGAGGTCTTCCACGACATGAAGGAAGGTCTGGCCGGCTGCGACGTGGTCATGATGCTGCGCCTTCAACTGGAACGCATGACCGGCGCCCTGATCCCCTCGACCCGCGAGTATTTCCGCTTCTGGGGTCTGGACCGCGAGAAGCTGGCCTGGGCCGCGCCCAACGCCAAGGTCATGCACCCCGGCCCGATGAACCGGGGTGTCGAGATCGATTCAGACGTGGCCGACGACCTGACCGTCTCCCTGATTCAGGATCAGGTCGAGATGGGCGTCGCCGCCCGCATGGCCGTTCTGGCCGCCCTCGCCCACCGCCGCGCCGGAGCCGCCGCATGACCGCTGCTCCGAACACGCTCGCTATCGTCAACGCGCGCCTGCTGGACCCGGCGACGGACTACGACGGCCCGGGCGCGGTCCTGATCCAGGACGGCCGCATCGTCGAGGTCGTTCACGGTCAGGCGACCCAGCGCCCCGACGGCGTCACCGTCATCGACGCGCAAGGCCGCTGCCTCGCCCCTGGCCTGATCGACATCCGGGTCAAGACCGGCGAGCCGGGCAATGAGCCCAAGGAGACGCTGAAGTCGGCCAGCCTGTCGGCGGCTACGGGCGGCGTCACCACCATCGTGGTTCAGCCCGACACCGACCCGGCCATCGACGACCCGGCCCTGATCGACCACATCCAACGGCGCGGCGCGGCCCTCGATCTGGTCAACGTCCGAGCGGCGGGCGCCGCCACCCAGGGCCGCGACGGTCAGCGCATGGCCGAGATCGGCCTGATGCACGAAGCCGGCGCCCTTTATTTCACTGACGGCGACCGGGTCATCGTCAACACCCGCACCCTGCAACGGGTGATGAGCTACGCCGCCGCCTTCAACGCCCTGATCGCCTGCCGCCCGGCCGAGCCCTGGCTGTCGGAAGGCGCGGTCGCGACTTCAGGCGAACTGGCGACGCGTCTCGGCCTGTCGGGCGCTCCCGCCATCGCCGAGCGCATCCAGCTTGAACGCGATCTGGCCCTGGTCGAGCAGACCGGCGCGCGTTTCCTGGTCGATCAGATCTCAACCGAGGGCGCGCTGGAAACCCTGGCCCGCGCCCGTGCTCGCGGGCTGGAGGTCTCGGCCTCCGTGTCAATCAACCATCTCTGCTTCAACGAGATCGACATCGGCGACTACCGGACCTTCTACCGGCTGGACCCGCCGCTGCGCGCCGAAAGCGACCGTCAGGCCCTGGTCGAGGCCGTCCGCGACGGCCTGATCGACGCCATCACCTCGGCTCATGCGCCTGAGCCCGCCGAAAACAAGCGCCGCCCCTTCGCCGAGGCCGCGCCCGGCGCTGTCGGTCTGGAAACCTTGCTGCCCGCCGCCCTGATGCTGCACCACGAACACGGCCTGGATCTGCTGGACGTGCTGCGCCCGCTGACGCAGGGCCCTGCCGGTCTGTTGGGTCTGGACTCGGGGGTGCTGGCCCAGGGCGCGCCGGCCGACCTCGTCCTGTTCGACGCAGGCGCTCCGGTTGTGGTCGATGCGGCCACACTGCGTTCCAAATCGAAGAATTCGCCCTTCGACGGGCGTCGCCTGCAAGGGAAGGTCTTGCTCACGGTTGTCGGTGGACGCATCGTCCACGACGCACGCTAAACGGGAGCGAATCACTTTGCAGGATCTGGCCGGACCGGCGCTTCTGACGCTCGGGCTTGTAGCGATTGGCGGATACCTGCTCGGTTCAATTCCGTTCGGGGTCATCCTGACCCGCGCCGCGGGCGCCGGCGACGTGCGCAACATCGGCTCGGGCAATATCGGCGCGACCAATGTCCTGCGCACAGGGCGCAAGGACCTGGCCATCGCCACCCTGATCCTCGACGCCGGCAAGGGCGCGGTCGCCCTGCTGATCGCCCGCTATATGTTCGGCGAAGTCGCTGGCGCCATCGCCGGCGGCGCGGCCTTCATGGGCCACCTCTTCCCCGTCTGGCTGGGCTTCAAGGGCGGCAAGGGGGTCGCCACCTTCTTCGGCCTGATCCTGGCGGCTTGCTGGCCTCTGGGCCTACTGGCGGCGGCGACCTGGCTGATCGTGGCCTTCGCCCTGCGCTATTCCTCGCTGGCGGCTCTGGTCGCGGCGGCGGCGACGCCGTTTTACGCCCTGCTGCCCCTGTCGATGCTGGGCCTTCCCGCCCCTGCGCCCATCCTGATCCTGGCGATCTTCACCGCCGTGCTGATCTATATCCGCCACCATGAGAACATCGCCCGGCTGCTGAAGGGCGCCGAGCCCAAGATCGGGGCCAAGAAGGCTTGACCCCGCTGTCCGACGCCGAGCGTTTCGCCCGGCTTCGGCTGGCCCGCACCGACCGCGTCGGTCCCGTGGCCTTTTCTCAACTGTTGCAGCGTTTCGGCTCGGCCATCCGCGCGGTCGATGCCCTGCCTGATCTGGTCCGCCGCAGCGGCCGCGACGGTTACGCCCTGCCCCCCATCGAGCGCGTAGAGGCCGAACTGGCGGCGGGCGAGCGCGTCGGCGCACGACTGATCCTGCTCGGCGACGCCGACTATCCCGACCTGCTGGCCAATGTTGATCCGTCGCCGCCCCTGCTTTGGGCGCGCGGCGACGCCAGCCTGTTGTCGCGCCCCTGCATCGGCGTGGTCGGCGCCCGCATCGCCTCGGCGGGCGGCCAACGCATCGCGCGCGGCCTGTCACAGCAGTTGGGCGAGGCCGGCCATGTCGTCGTCTCGGGTCTGGCGCGCGGCATCGACGCCGCAGCCCACCAAGGCGCCCTGCCGACCGGCACGGTCGCTGTCCTCGGCGGCGGCGTGGACGACATCTATCCAGCCGAAAACGCCGACCTCTATCACCAGATCGTCGAGCAGGGCTGCATCGTCTCGGAAAGCCCCGTCGGCGCTCGCCCAGGCCCGCGACTTCCCCCGCCGTAACCGTATCATCTCCGGCCTGTCGCGCGGCGTGATCGTGGTTGAGGCCGAAATCCGCTCTGGCTCCCTGATCACCGCCCGTCTGGCCAATGAACAGGGCCGCGATGTCTTCGCTGTGCCGGGCTCGCCGCTCGATCCGCGCTCGAAAGGCCCCAACGAGCTGCTGCGTCAGGGCGCCATCCTGTGCGAGGGGCTGGAGGACGTCGAGCGCGCCTTCACCGCCCTGCGGACCCTGCGCGAACCGCCTAGCGATTCGCCCTTCCAAGGGGCGCCGGACGACCTAGACCAGGCTCTGATCGAACAAATCGTCGCCCTATTGTCTCCCACGCCGATACCGCGCGACGAATTGGCCCGAGCGCTCGATCTGCCGATCGGCGTGGTGGCCGCCGCCCTGCTTGAACTCAACCTAGCCGGTCGCGCGACGCTGTTGCCCGGCGGGCTAGCATCAATCTGATCAGTCCGACGGCGTTTCCCTTCTGGCCAGATCGGCAGCCGCCTCTAGGGCGAATGCCAGTTTCTCGTCGCCGTCCCAGCGCGCCATGCTCGCCAGCTCTACAGCCATCGCTGCGACATACTCTCGGACAGGATAGTCGGTCAGGTCTGGCGGAGATGGGCGCCTAGCTTGCCCGCTTGATCGAAGTTCGTGTCGCCCTGTTGCTTCAGCCACGCTCAAACCCTCCTGACATGAATGCGAGCAAGACACAATCAAAGGTAGAACTGCAAGACCGTAAACACCCTTAAGACGCACAACTCAAATGACGTGATTGACTTCCCCTTCGACGCCAACCACGTTCGCGCCCCGATTTCCCGAATAGAGCGCCATGAATCTCGTCATCGTCGAGAGCCCCGCCAAGGCCAAGACCATCAACAAATACCTGGGTTCGGACTATGAGGTTCTGGCCTCCTACGGCCATATCCGCGACCTGCCGTCCAAGGATGGCTCCGTCCTGCCCGACGAAGATTTCGCCATGCAGTGGGAAGTCGACGCCAAGGCGTCCAAGCGCCTGTCCGAAATCGCCGAAGCGGCCAAACGCGCCGACCGCGTCATCCTCGCGACCGACCCCGACCGTGAGGGCGAGGCGATCAGTTGGCATGTTCTGGAAGTCCTGAACAAGAAGAAGGCGCTGAAGGACACCGAGGTCCAGCGCGTCACCTTCAACGCCATCACCAAGGCCGCCGTGCTGGAGGCCATGGCCAATCCGCGTCAGCTGGATATGGAGCTGGTCGAGGCCTATCTGGCCCGCCGCGCGCTCGACTATCTGGTGGGCTTCAACCTGTCGCCCGTCCTGTGGCGCAAGCTGCCCGGCGCCCGTTCGGCTGGCCGGGTGCAATCGGTCGCCCTGCGCATCGTTGTCGATCGCGAGATGGAGATCGAAAAGTTCAAGGCCCAGGAATACTGGTCGGTCGAGGCCGATCTGGTCGCCGACAGCCCGCCCTTCACCACCCGTCTGGTCAAGTACGCCGGCAAGCGTATTCAGCGCCTGGACATCCCGACCGAGGAAATGGCCTTCGCCGCGCGGGACGCCATCAAGGCCGGCGATTTCACCATCAAGTCGGTCGAGAAGAAGCCGGCCAAGCGTTCGCCGGCCCCGCCCTTCACCACATCGACCCTGCAGCAGGAAGCGGCACGTAAACTAGGCTTCACCGCCCAGCGCACCATGCAAGCGGCGCAGAAGCTGTATGAAGGCGTTGACGACACCGGCGGCCTGATCACCTACATGCGTACCGACGGCCTGTTCGTCAGCCCCGAGGGCATCGCCCAGGCGCGTGAGGTCATCGCCGAACGCTTTGGCCCCGCCTACGTCCCGGCCGAGCCGCGCTACTACAAGACCAAGGCCAAGAACGCTCAGGAAGCGCACGAAGCCATCCGTCCTACCAATATCGCGCGCCACCCCGACAGCCTGCGCCTCGAAGGCGACCTGCAACGCCTTTACGAACTGATCTGGAAGCGCATGGTCGCCTCGCAGATGGAGAGCGCGCGTCTGGACCGCACCACGGTCGAGATCGAGACGCCCGATGGCCAGACCGGCCTGCGCGCCACCGGCCAGGTCGTGGCTTTCGACGGCTTCATCGCCGCCTATGAAGAAGGCCGCGACGAGAAGCAGAAGGGGTCAGAGGACGAAGAGGACGACGGCGGCCGCCTGCCCGCGCTGAAGGAAGGCGCCAAGGCCAAGGTCGAAGCCGTTCGCGCCGACCAGCACTTCACCGAGCCGCCGCCGCGCTTCTCGGAAGCCACCCTGGTCAAGAAGCTGGAAGAGTTGGGCATCGGTCGTCCCTCGACCTATGCCTCGATCCTGACGACCCTGCGCGACCGCGAATACGTCCGCATGGACAAGAACCGCTTCTATCCCGAGGACAAGGGACGGCTGGTCACGGCCTTCCTGGAACAGTTCTTCACACGCTGGGTCGAGTACGACTTCACCGCCGCGCTTGAGAGCCAGCTGGACGAAGTCTCGGCGGGCGATCTGGACTGGAAGGCGCTGCTGCGCAGCTTCTGGACCGACTTCCATGCCGCCACGCAAGCCGCGGGTGAACTGCGCACCACGGCGATCCTCGATCACCTGAACGACGCCCTGGGCGCCCACATCTTCCCGGACAAGGGGGATGGTTCGGACCCGCGCGAATGCCCCCTGTGCCATCAGGGCCAACTCAGCCTGAAGACCAGCCGCTTTGGCGCCTTCATCGGCTGCTCGCGCTATCCCGACTGCAAATACACCCGTCCCGTGGCCTCGCCTGACGGCGCCGAAGGCGGCGCGGACGGCGGCGACCGCCAACTGGGCGTCGATCCGGCGACCGGCCAGCCGGTGCAACTGAAGATCGGTCGTTTCGGTCCCTATGTTGAAACCACGCCGCCGGGCGAGGAAAAGCCGAAACGCTCTTCCCTGCCCAAGGGCTGGAGCCCCGCGTCCCTGACGCTGGAACAGGCCCTGCGCCTGCTGGCCCTGCCGCGCGAAGTCGGCCCTCACCCCGAGGACGGCAAGATGATCACCGCCGGCCTGGGGCGCTACGGCCCCTTCGTCCTGCACGCTGGCACCTATGCCAACGTGTCGGATATCGACGAAGTGTTCGAGGTCGGCATCAACCGCGCCGTCGCCCTGCTGGCTGAAAAACGCGCCGGTCGTCCCGGCCGCGGCTCGGCCACGGCCCCGCTCAAGGAACTGGGCGCCCACCCGGAAGACGAAGCCCCCGTTCAGGTCATGGCCGGCCGCTTCGGCCCCTACGTCAAATGGGGCAAGGTCAACGCCACCCTGCCCAAGGGCGTGACGCCGGAAGACCTGACGCTGGAAGCCGCCCTGCCCCTGCTGGCCGCCAAGGCCGGCGCGGCGCCGAAGAAGAAGGCGGCTGCGGCCAAGAAGCCTGCGGCGAAGAAGGCTCCGGCCAAGACCGCCGCCGAGAAAAAGCCCGCTGCGGCGAAAAAGCCCGCAGCCAAGAAGCCTGCCACTAAGAAGGCCGCGCCCAAGAAGACGGCTGACGCCGAATAGATCGTTAGGCGGCTCCCGGTTCGTCCTTCGGATCGGGAGCCAGCTTGACCATCCAGGCCCTAGCGTCCGGCCACCAATTCATTGCGAACCCGACGGCCCAGCGGGTCGCGCCCCGGCCAGGTCTGGCCGATATTCGCCTCGACCAGTGTTGTGCAGAATCGCGACAGCAACATGCGGGGCCTGATGCCGTTCAGACAGACGCGCTCGCCCTCGATCGCCCAGCGCGCGGTCAACCGGCGCCCGTCCGAAAATGCGGCGCGATAGCTGCCGTCCCGGTCAAACCAGTGCTTGACCCACGCCCCATCAGGATAGTGGGAGATCACCGTATTGCCGAAGGCGTTTTCCATTTCCGCCAGAGCCGGCTGCGCAGTCGCGCAACAGGCCGCCAAGGCGAACGCAAGCGTTTTCATACGCATACGACAACCCTTCCCTTCCCCAAGGCGACATTACAGACCTGTAAGGCTTTGCCAACCGCCTGGTTCCCGAACAGAAATACTTGACTGAGGCGTAGGGGTTTCCATATACCGCCGCAGGCTCGGGATAGGACTGGCGATGCGCGCCGCCCACTCGCCCACGAGGGGCGGTTCCGTAAGCTGAAGACGTTACGACGTTTCCTCCGTCCTCAAGGTTACATGACAGAATTCACCAAGCTGGGCCTCTCGGCAACGACCCTGCAAGCGGTCGCCGATACGGGCTACACCGAAGCTACCCCCATTCAGGCCTCCGCTATCCCGGTGGCCCTGGCCGGCCGCGACGTCCTGGGCATCGCCCAGACCGGAACCGGCAAGACCGCCGCCTTCACACTGCCGATGATCGACCGCCTCGGCTCAGGCCGCGCCCGCGCTCGTATGCCGCGCGCCCTTGTCCTGGCCCCCACCCGCGAACTGGCCGACCAGGTCGCCGAGAACTTCGCCAAATACGCCAAGGGCACCAAGCTGAGCTGGGCCCTGCTGATCGGCGGCGTGTCCATGGGCGACCAGGTGGCCCTGCTGAACAAGGGCGTCGACGTCCTGATCGCCACGCCGGGCCGTCTGCTGGACCTGTTCGAACGCGGCAAGATCCTGCTAACGGGCGTCGAGATGATGGTCATCGACGAAGCCGACCGCATGCTCGACATGGGTTTCATCCCCGACATCGAGCGCATCTTCAAGCTGACGCCGCCGCGTCGCCAGACCCTGTTCTTCTCGGCCACCATGCCGCCTGAGATCACGCGCCTGACCACGCAGTTCCTCAAGGATCCGACCCGGATCGAGGCCTCGCGTCCGGCCATGACCGCCGACACCATCACCCAGTATCTGGTCCGCATCCCCACCAGCGATCCCAAGGCCAAGCGCACCGCCCTGCGCGCCCTGATCGAACGGTCGGAAGTCAAAAACGGCATCGTCTTCTGCAATCGCAAGTCGGAAGTCGATATCGTCGCCAAGTCGCTGAAGACGCACGGTTTCGACGCCGCGCCGATTCACGGCGACCTGGACCAGTCGCTGCGCATGAAGACCCTGGCCGATTTCCGCGCCGGCGACCTGAAGATCCTGGTGGCCTCGGACGTCGCCGCGCGCGGTCTGGACATCCCTGATGTCAGCCATGTCTTCAACTACGATGTCTCGCACCACGCCGACGACTACGTCCACCGCATCGGCCGCACGGGCCGCGCGGGTCGCAAGGGCGAGGCCTACATGATCGTCACCCCGTCCGACGACAAGTCGCTGGATAAGGTGCTGAAGCTGATCAAGATGGCGCCGGAAGAGCTGACGCTGGAAGGCATCGATTTCGCCGCCATCAAGGATCGCCCGCGCAGCGACGACGCCAAGGGGCGCGGCCGCAGCCGCAGCGACCGCCCGCGTCCGATCCCCAAGAGCGACAATGTCGCCTCCATGGAGCCGATCACCGCACCCCTTCCCCGCGCAGAAAAGGTCAAGGAAGCCCGCGAGGAGGCCCCGCGTCGCTCCCGCAGCCGCCGCTCGACCAAGCCGGAAGCCGCCGCTGAGACCGTTGACGCCGCAGCACCCGACGCCGCCGTCGAAGTCGAGGCCGCTCCGGCCAAGCCCGCCTCCCAGCGCCGCGAACGCGGCCGCGATCAGGCGCCGCGTGACGTCCGCAAGTCCGAACCGCAGAAGGACCAGCCCCTGCGCGCCGCCAGCGGTGGTTTCGGCGACGATATTCCGGCCTTCCTGCGCCGTCCCGTCGTCTTCCACGACTAGGATCGGCAGCGTCGATCTGCGGCTTAACCGGTCATTACGGATCGATGTTCTAGGGTTCGCCCACTAAGAAATAGGGGCGCGAGAATCAGAATGACGGCGCAGGTCGAAACCGCCCTTCGGGGGCCGGAGGCTTATGCATTGGCGCACCGCATCGTGGACGCCATGCGGCAGGCCTCCGTCTGGCCGACGCCGCTGAATTTCGAGCTGTGGCTACACTACGTCAGCGATCCCGAGGGCGCCCTGGGGCGCGAGCTTCAACGCCTTCTGGCCGGCGACGCGCCCTTCACCGACGCAACAGCGGAAATGTTGGCAGCCGAATTCCTGCCGCGCGGTCGCCTGTCCGAGGAAATCCGTGACGTCGGCGCCGTGCTGAATCGCGAACTCGCCGCTGTGGCCGAGGCCATCGACAATGCCCGCAAGACCCAGACCGCCTATGGCGAGACGCTGAGCCACGCTTCGGCGAAGATGCAGGAGACCGAGCGCCCGACGGATCTGACGGAGATCGTCAGCACCCTGTCCACCGCTACCCGCAAGGTCCAGCGCCATACCTCGGCCCTGGAAAAGCGTCTGGAGTCCTCGAACCGCGAGGTGGTCCGCCTGCGCGAGCACCTCGAACAAGTGCGACGCGACGCTATGACGGACGCCCTGACCAACCTGGCCAACCGCAAGACCTTTGACGAGCAGATCGCTCGTCTTTGCGAAGAGGCCGAGGTCGAGGACAAGCCCCTGACTCTGGCTATCGTCGATATCGACCACTTCAAGCGCTTCAACGATACCTGGGGCCATCAGACCGGCGATCAGGTGCTGCGCTACGTCGCCAGCGTCCTTGGCCGGATTTCGCGCGCCCCCCGCATCGCCGCCCGCTATGGCGGCGAAGAGTTCGCGGTCATCTTCCCGGGCGAGACGCCCGGCACGGTCGAAGCGGCCCTGAACGCCATTCGTGAAGAGATCGGTTCGCGCTCGCTGCGTCGGCGCTCCACCAATGATGATCTGGGCGCAGTGACCATCTCTGTCGGTTTCGCCGAGCGCCGCCCCGGTGAGACCGCGCTCGGGGTGCTAGAACGCGCCGACGAGGCCCTTTACGCCTCCAAGCGCGGCGGTCGCAACTGCGTCACCAACGCCGAGTTGATGACGCAAGCCGCCGCCTGAAAGGCGCCGCGTCTAAACCCCTTGCTAAATCGCCCCGGCGCCGTGTCATAACAACGGGATGAGAAGCTTCGCTTTCAACGTCGCCTATTGGGTTCTGTCGATCGCCTATTGCCTCGTGGCGGCCTTCGCCGCACTGGCGCCGGGACGACGCGCCACCACCTGGGTCATCCGTCGATACGTCCGCCGAATGGTGCAAGCCATGGCCCTGTTCGCCGGCATCCGCTTGCAAGTACGCGGCAAGGAACGACTGCCACAGGGCGGCTTCATCGTCGCCTCCAAGCACCAAAGCTGGGGCGACGGCTTCGCCACCTATGACCAGTTCGACGACCTGGCTTTCGTCACCGGCGACCACCTCGAGAAATTTCCGCTGTTGGGCGCGGTGCTGAGAAAGCTCGGCGCCATCGTCGTCAACAGTTGTGGCGGCCACACCGCCCGCGCGGCGCTCAAGGAACGCGCCGCCGACGCCCATCGCGAGGGCCGCAAGATCCTGATCTACCCCGAGGGCCATCTGGCCAAGGTCGGCGAGAAGTTCCGCTACCGTTCGGGCGTCTGGCACATGTACCGCGACTTCGACATGCCGGTCGTGCCCCTGGCCACCAACCTCGGCCTGTTCTGGCCGCAGGAAGAAGCGCGGAAGACGCCGGGCACGGCGACGCTGGAGTTCCTCCAACCCATCCCGACCGGTCTGCCCAAGGATGAATTCCTCGCCCGTCTGGAAACCGCCATCGAAGGCAAGACGGCCGAACTGATCGCGGAGGCCACAGGTCGACCGATCACGGCCGCCGTTCAGGTCCCAACGCCCAGCGAGGCCGCGCTCGCGACGGCAACTGCGGGAGCTTAGGCCGCCGGGATCACCGCGCCGTCATACTTCTTGGCGATGAAGTCCTTGACCGCCTGGCTGCGCAGGGCGGTCGCCAGGGCCTGAACGCGCGGGTCGTTCTGGTTGTCCGGGCGCGCCACCAGATAGTTGACATAGGGGCTGTCGGCGCCTTCCAGCGACAGGGCGTCGGTCTTGGGCTTCAGCCCTGCGTCCAGGGCATAGTTGGTGTTGATCACCGCCGCGTCGACCTGGGGCAGAATACGCGGAATGGTGGCGGCCTCGACCTCCTGGAACTTCAGGCCCTTGGGGTTGGTCGCGACGTCGCGCACGGTCTGCAGCGGATTGGTCGGATCGCGCAGGGTGATCAGGCCGGCGCCTTGCAACAGCAGCAGAGAGCGACCGGTGTTGGAGGCGTCGTTCGGCAGCACCACCTGCGCCCCGTTCGGGATCGCCGCCAGCGTCGTGTGCTTCTTCGAATAGATGCCCAGCGGCTCGACGTGGACGCCGGCGACCGTCACCAGGTCGGCGCCGCGCGCGATGTTGAACTCGTCCAGATAGGGCTTGGTCTGGAAATAGTTCACATCCAGTCGTTTTTCAGACAGTTGCACGTTGGGCTGAACGTAGTCGTTGAAGACCTTGATCTCGATCGGCACGCCCTCGGCCGCCAGGATCGGCTTCACCACCTCCAGGATTTCGGCGTGCGGCACGGCGGTGGCGCCGACCAGCAGGGGGGCGCCTTCGGCCCCCGCCTTCTTGTCCGCGCCCTGACCGCAGGCGGCGAGCGTCAGGACAGCGACGGCGGACAGCAGCAGCGAACGGCGGATCATGGGGGCAGGCTTTCGAAAAATCAGCGGTGCGAGACCTTAGCGACCAGGCGGTCGCCGATCATCTGCAGAATTTGTACGAGGATCAGCAGTAGAACTACGGTCACCACCATGACGTCGGTCTGGAACCGCTGGTAGCCAAAGCGCACAGCCAGGTCGCCCAGACCGCCCGCGCCCACCACGCCCGCCATGGCGGTGTAGCTGACCAGGGCGATCGCCGTGACCGTGGCCCCGGCGATGATGCCCGGCATGGCCTCGGGCAGCAGGGCCCGCGTCACGATCTGGAAGGTCGAACCGCCCATGGCCTGGGTCGCCTCGACCACGCCCTTGTCCACTTCGCGCAGGGCCGTTTCGACCAGGCGCGCATAGAAGGGCGCAGCGCCCACGACCAGGGGCGGGATGGCCCCCGCCACGCCCAGCGACGTGCCGACCAGCAGCACCGTCACCGGCAGCATGACAATCAGCAGGATGATGAAGGGCACCGAGCGCAGCACGTTGACGATCAGCGACAGCACGGCGTTCAGCACCGGATTGGCCGCCAGCCGCCCCTTGCCCGACAGATAGAGCAGCACGCCCAGCGGCACGCCCAGGATCACCGTCAGCACCAGAGACCCGCCCAGCATCAGCAGGGTATCCACGGTGGCGCGGCCGATCTCGGCCCAATCGACGTTGTCGAACATCAGACGCTCTCCACCGTCACGCCGCGCGCGGTCAGTTGCGCCACAGCCGCCTCGGCGTCGCCGCCCGTGAAGGCCACGACCAACTGGCCATAGGGCTCGCCTCGGATGCGGCTGATCCGCCCCGACAGGATCGAATAGTCCACGCCGACCGAACGCGCGACACGGCTCAGCTCCGGCTCATAGGTCGAGGCGCCGCGGAAGGTCAGCTTCACCAGACGCGCGCCGGCCGGCACGACCGAGGCGTCGAACGCCTCTTCGCCCTCGGCCAGCATGGCGCGGGTCACAGGGTGCTGCGGGTGCAGGAAGACGTCGGCCGTCGCGCCCTGCTCCACGATCTTGCCGTCCTTCAGCACCGCCACCCGGTCGCAGACGCGGCGCACCACTTCCATCTGGTGGGTGATCAGGACAATGGTCAGGCCCAGATCGCGGTTCAGCCCGTCCAGCAGGGTCAGGATGTCCTCGGTCGTCTCGGGGTCCAGAGCGCTGGTGGCTTCGTCGCACAGCAGGACGCTGGGACCGCAGGCCAGAGCGCGGGCGATGCCGACGCGCTGCTTCTGACCGCCCGACAGCTGGGCCGGATGCTTATTCGCGTGTTCCGCCAGACCCAGCTGTTCCAGCAACTGCGCCGTGCGCGCCTTCACCTCAGCCTCGGGCCGTCCTTCCAGCCGCAGGGGAAAGGCGACGTTGTCCTCGATGGTCTTGGCGTTCAGCAGATTGAAGTGCTGGAAGATCATGCCGATCCGACGCCGCGCGGCGCGTAGCTCGGCGGGCTTCAGCGCGGTGATTTCCTGATCATCGACAAAGATGCGGCCCGCGTCCGGCGTCTCCAACCGGTTGATGGCGCGGATCAGGGTCGACTTGCCGGCACCGGAACGTCCGACCACGCCGAACACCTCGCCGCGCCCGATGCTCAGGTCCACGCCGTCCAGCGCCGTGCGCTCGCCCGCCGCGCTACGATAGCGCCGGGTCACGCCCTCCAGTCGGATCATGTCAGTCGGCGTCCAGAGCGGCGGCGGGGATGATGGTCACGCTCTCGCCGCAGCCGCAGGCGTCGGTCTCGTTCGGATTGCGAAAGACGAACTTGGACGCCAGCTTGGTCGTCTCATAGTCGATCTCGCTGCCGATCAGGAACAGCACGGCCTTGGGCTCGATCAGGATGGTGACGCCCTTATCCTCGACCACCTCGTCCAGCGGCTCGATCTGCTCGGCATAGGCGAAGGTATATTCCTGCCCGGCGCAGCCGCCGTTCTTCACCCCGACGCGCAGGGCGACGTAGTCCTTCTCCGCGTTGGTCATGATCTCGCGCACGCGTTCCGCGGCGGCGTCGGTCAGGGTCACGGCCTTGGGCCGGGGGCGGCGCGGTCGGGCGGCGGTCTGAAGCTCGGTCATGGATGCGTCCTCAGAACATGTTCAGGGCCAGCTTGGCCTCATCGCTCATCTTGGAGGAATCCCACGGCGGGTCGAACACCAGGTTGGCCCGCGCCGACTTCACGCCCTCGACCTTCATCACCGCCGCCTCGACCCAGCCCGGCATCTCGCCGGCCACGGGGCAGCCCGGCGCCGTCAGCGTCATCTCGACCAGAACGTCGCGGTCGTCGGACACATCGACCTTGTAGATCAGGCCCAGCTCATAGATGTCGACCGGGATTTCCGGGTCATAGACGGTCTTCAGCGCCTCGATCAGGTCGTCGGTCAGCTTGTCCAGTTCGCCCTGAGACAGGGCGCTCTTCTGCGGCTCGTCCCAGCTGGCGGCAAAGGCGTCGCTGTCGCTGATGGCGGTTTCGGTCTTGGCGTCGTCCATACTCGTCACACGAAGAAGTTCCGCGCCTTGATCAGCGCATCCACGAAGGCGTCTGTATCCTCCACGGTGTTATATAGGGCGAAGGAGGCGCGCGTGCTCGAGGTCACGCCCAGTCTTTTCGCCAACGGTTCGGCGCAGTGCAGACCGGCCCGCACGGCGACGCCGTAACGGTCCATGATCTGCGCCACGTCATGGGCGTGCGCGCCCTCGACGGAAAAGGTCAGCAGCGCGCCCTTGCCTTCGGCTTCGCCCAGGACCCGCAGCCAGTCCGCGTCGACCAGCCGCGCGCGGGCGTGGTCATAGAGCGCCATCTCGTGCGCAGCCACGGCCTGACGGTCAAAGCCCGACAGCCATTCCAACGCCGCGCCCAGACCAATGGCCTCCAGAATCGGCGGCGTGCCGGCCTCGAAACGATGCGGCGGCTTGGCATAGGTGATCCGGTCCTTCTCGACCGTCTCGATCATCTCGCCCCCGCCCTGATAGGGCGGCAGGCTCTCCAGAGCCTCGGTCGTGCCGTACAGGGCGCCGACGCCGGTCGGGCCATACAGCTTGTGGCCGGTGATCACATACCAGTCGCAGCCGACGGCCTGAACGTCCGGCGTGGCGTGGACCGCCCCCTGACAGCCGTCGACCAGGACCCGTGCGCCGGCCGCGTGGGCCAGTCGGGTGATCTCGGCGATCGGGTTGATGGTGCCCAGAACGTTGGACATATGGGTGACCGCGACGACCTTGGTCTTCGGTCCCAGCAGTTCGGCGTAGGCCGCCATGTCCAGCGAGCCGTCGTCCTTGATCGGCGCCCACTTCAGCACCGCGCCCTTGCGTTCACGCAGCAGGTGCCACGGCACGATGTTGGAGTGGTGCTCCATCTCCGTGACGATGATCTCGTCGCCCGGTTCGATGCTCAGGCCGACGCCGTTGGCGACCAGATTGATCGCCTCGGTCCCGCCCTTGGTCCAGACGATGTTCTCGCCCGAGGGGGCGTTCAGGAAGCGGGCGACGATCTCGCGCGCCGCCTCAAAGGCCTCAGTCGCCTCGTTCGACAGGGTGTGCAGGCCGCGGTGGACGTTGGCGTAGCTGCCCTCCATCGACGCCACCAGGGCGTCGATCACCGCACGCGGCTTCTGCGCCGAGGCGGCGTTGTCCAGATAGACCAGAGGCTTGCCGTTCACCTGTCGCGACAGGATCGGGAACTGCGCCCGCGCGGCGTAGGGGTCAAAGCGGTTCACAGACACGCCTTTCAGAGTCTGGCCGTCAGCCATGCGCGCACAACCTCCCTGGCCGCCTCGTCCTCGATGCGGTCGATGACCTCGAACAGGAAGGCCTGGACCAGCAGGGCGCGGGCCTCGTCGGCCGAAATGCCGCGCTGCTGAATATAGAATAGCGCGCTCTCGTCCAGCGTCCCGACCGTATTGCCGTGGGCGCACTGCACGTCGTCGGCATAGATGATCAGCTCGGGCTTGGCGTCGATCTCGCCGCGCTCAGAGGCGATCAGGGCGTTGTGGGCCATGCGAGCGTCAGTGCCGTCGGCCCCGCGCTCAACGATGATCTTGCCCTGAAACACGCCGCGCGCCGTGTCGTGAACGACGCCCTTGGTCAGTTGACTGGTCGTGCCGTCGGCGGCCAGGTGATCGACCACTGTCGTCAGATCAGCGTGGCGCGAGCCCTTCAGCAGATAGAGGCCGTCCAGACGCGCATCGGCGCCCTCGGCCCCGTGGCTCAGCTGCGTCTCGATGCGTTGCAGCTTGGCGCCGGTCGTAACCACGGTCTGGCGATAGCGACCGCCGGCCTCCAGCCGCACCTCGGCGTTCGTCACCGAAATGGCGTCCTCGGGCTCCTCGATCAGGACGATGCGCGTGACCTCGGCGTCGCGGGCGACATCGATCTCGACCTTGTTATGGGCGACATAGGCCGAGCCCGCCCCCTGGTGCGTTTCCAGCAGCAGCAGCCGCGCGCCCGGACGGGCGACGATGCGGGCCGAGGCCGTGTGGCCTGTGCCGACCGCGTCCGACAGAAAGCGTAGACGCAGGGTCTGCACGCCCGATGCGATGAAGTCGGTGACGCCGACCGGGCGGCCGTTGGCGAAGACGATCGCCTCTCCACCCAGGTCGTAAAACGGCCCCGGCGCCCCGACCAGCGCTGTGCCCGACGGTTCAGGCGCGTCGCGAAGCCAGCGCTTCAGGTCACTGTATTTCCACGCTTCCGTGCGCCGTGACGGAAAGGTCTCGGCATTGGTCAGGTCGATCTGCGGCACCGCGCTCATGCCGCAGTCGGCAGGAACTTGTCGTACCCTTCCGCCTCCAGCTCCAGCGCCAGTTCGGGCCCGCCCGAGGCGACGATGCGGCCGGCGGCCAGCACATGCACCTTGTCCGGTTTGATGTAGTCCAGCAGGCGCTGATAGTGGGTGATGACCAGCATCGACCGGTCGGCGCGACGCAGGGCGTTGACCCCCTCCGAAACGATGCGCAGGGCGTCGATATCGAGGCCCGAGTCCGTCTCGTCGAGGATCAGCAGCGACGGCTCCAGCAGGGCCATCTGCAGGATCTCCATCCGCTTCTTCTCGCCGCCGGAGAAGCCGACGTTCAGCGGCCGCTTCAGCATGTCGAAGTCCATCTTCAACGCCTGCGACGCCGCCTTGACCTGCTTCAGGAAGGCGGGGGCCGAGATCTCCTCCTCGCCCCGCGCGCGCTTCTGGGCGTTCAGCGCCGTGCGGATGAAGGTCATGGCCGGCACGCCGGGGATCTCCATCGGATACTGGAAGGACAGGAAGACGCCCGCCGCCGCGCGCTCGGCCGGGTCCAGACCCAGCAGGTCCTGACCGTTCCACGAGGCGGAACCGTCCGTGACCTCATAGCCGGGACGACCCGACAGGCTGTAGCCCAGCGTCGACTTGCCGGCCCCGTTCGGCCCCATGACAGCGTGGACTTCGCCCGCCGGCACTTCGAGCGTCAGGCCCTTGAGGATCGGCTTGTCAGCGACCGAGACGTGGAGGTTGTTAATGGAGAGCATCAGTATTTCACGCTGGTATCGACTTCAGAAAGGATCGTCTTGGCTTTGACGAGCGCATCCATCAGTCCGTCGTAAGGGATGTCCCAAGCTTGACCGCCTGACTTGGGATAGATTTCAACTGCGAGGCCTACCGGCTCAATTCGAACCTCGGCCATGACCTCATCGCTGACAGATAGCTCGCAAGTCAGGAAGTCGCGATCCGGCGGGGATGCGATGAGCAACTCGATATTTTGCTCACTCACCCCACGCTCCCCTCAAGGCTGATCGCCACCAGCTTCTGGGCCTCGACGGCGAACTCCATCGGCAGCTTCTGCATCACGTCGCGGACGAAGCCGTTGACCAGCAAGGCCACCGCCTCTTCCTCCGACAGGCCGCGCTGCTGGGCGTAGAAGAGTTGATCTTCCGACAGGCGGGTCGTCGTCGCCTCGTGCTCCAGCTGGGCCGAGCCGTTGCGGGCCTCGATGTAGGGGATGGTGTGCGAGCCGCACTCCTTACCGATCAGCAGGCTGTCGCACTGGGTGAAGTTGCGCACGCCCGTCGCCTTGGGGTGTACCGAAACCAGACCGCGATAGGTCGAGTCCGACTTGCCCGCCGACACGGCCTTGGCGATGATCCGTGACTTCGAGTTCTTGCCCAGATGGATCATCTTGGTGCCGGTGTCGGCCTGCTGATGCCCGTTGGTGATGGCGATGGAGTAGAACTCGCCCGAGCTTTCCTCGCCCTTCAGGATGCAGGACGGGTATTTCCAGGTGACGGCCGAGCCGGTCTCGACCTGGGTCCAGCTGACCTTTGAGCGGTCGCCGCGGCAGTCGGCGCGCTTGGTGACGAAGTTGTAGATGCCGCCCTTGCCCTCGGCGTCGCCCGGATACCAGTTCTGAACCGTCGAGTATTTCACCTCGGCGTCGTCCAGGGCCACGATCTCCACGACCGCCGCGTGCAGCTGGTTCTCGTCGCGCATCGGCGCGGTGCAGCCTTCCAGATAGGAGCAGTAGCTGCCCTTGTCGGCGATGATCAGGGTCCGCTCGAACTGGCCGGTCTGGCTGGCGTTGATGCGGAAATAGGTCGACAGCTCCATCGGGCACTTCACGCCCGGCGGGATGTAGACGAACGACCCGTCCGAAAAGACCGCGCTGTTCAGCGCCGCGAAATAGTTGTCCGACACCGGCACGACCGATCCCAGATATTGCCGCACAAGATCAGGATATTCGCGCAAAGCCTCGGAAATCGGCATGAAAATCACACCGACCTTGGACAGCTCTTCCTTGAAGGTGGTCACGACCGAGACGCTGTCGAACACGGCGTCCACGGCCACCTTGGGCGCGCCCTGAACCCCCGCCAGCACTTCCTGCTCCTTCAGCGGGATGCCCAGCTTCTTGTAGATTTCCAGAATCTCAGGATCGACCTCGTCCAGCGACTTCGGCCCCTCCTTCTGCTTCGGCGCGGCGTAGTAGAACAGCGACTGATAGTCGACCGGCTCGTACTTCACCGCCGCCCAGGTCGGCTCTTCCATCGCCAGCCAGCGCTCATAGGCGGCCAGGCGCCATTCCAGCATCCACTCCGGCTCGCCCTTCTTCTCGGAGATGAAGCGGATGATGTCGGCGTTCAGGCCGCGCGGCGCATATTCCGTTTCGATGTCCGAGGTGAAGCCATGCTCGTACTTCTCCAGCGCGGCGACAGCTTCGACGGTTTCCTTAACAGCAGCCATGACTTACGCGACTTCCTTCACGCGCTCAGACAGGCGCGTTTGATGCTTGTTCCAGGCCGTGACCCAGGCCTCGGCGAACCGATCCCAGTCGCCCTGCGTGGTGCCCCAGCCGCCGGAGACGCGCACCCCTCCGGTCGCCAGATGATCCAGACCCATGGCGCTGATCGTCTTCGATGGCTTGACCTTGCCCGACGAACAGGCCGAGCCGGCCGAAACCATGACCCCGACCAGATCCAAGGTGATCAGCTGCTGCGGGCTGTCCCAGCCCTCAACGGCCATGAACAGCGTGTTGGGCAGGCGCTCGACCGCACCGCCGATGATGGTCGCGCCCGCCGCCTTGACCTTGGCTTCCGCCGCGTCGCGCCAGACGACATGAGCCATGGCGGCGTCCAGATCACGCGCGGCGCAATCCGCCGCTGCTCCAAATCCGGTGATGCCCGGCACGTTCTCAGTCCCGGCGCGCAGGCCGCGCTCCTGACCCGCGCCATGCAGGATGCGCACGGCGGCGACGCCTTCCTTGAGCACCAGAGCGCCCACGCCCTGCGGTCCGCCCAGCTTGTGCGCCGACAGGGTCAAGCTGTCCGCGTCCAGCGCCCGCATATCGACCGGGACCTTGCCCGCCGACTGGATGGCGTCGATGTGCAGCCAGCCGCCCGCCGCGCGGACCAAAGCCGCCGCCTCGGCGATGGGCTGGATCACTCCGCTTTCATTGTTTGCATGATGGATGGCGACCACGGCCCGGCCCGGACGCTTCAGCGCCTCGGCCAGCCAGACCAGATCGACCACGCCGTTCACGTCAACCGGCAGCACCTCGACCGGAACGCCGCTGACGGCGGCCGCCTCGGCCACGCAAGGATGCTCCGTCGCGCCGACGATCAACCGCTCGCAGCCCGCCGCCAGGGCGCTGACGACAGCCTGGGCGTTGGATTCGGTGCCGCCCGAAGAAAAGACCACGGCGGTCGGATCAGCCCCGACCAGTTCCGCCACCTGGGCCCGCGCCGTCTCGACCCGCGCCCGCGCCCGACGCCCGGCGGCGTGAACCGCCGACGGATTGCCATTGTCGGCCAGGGCCTTGGCCATGATTTCCTGAACCTCAGGACGCACCAGACCCGAGGCGTTGTAATCCAGATAGATGCTCATGCTGCCGCCTCCATGCCTGCGACGGCCGGCGCTGCGCCCATGCGCGCCTGACCGGTGCGGTTCTGGATCACGTCCTCCAGACTGACGCTGGCGAGATAGCGATGAATCTCTTGCCCCAGGTCTTCCCACAGGTGGTGGGTGATGCAGCGTTCGCCCTTGATCATGCAGCCCTTGGGCGAGCCGGCGCCGACGCAGCGGGTGGCGCGGATCGGCTCATCGACCGCCAGAACGATCTCGGCCACGGCGGTCTCGCAGGCCTCACGCGCCAGCCGATAGCCGCCGCCGGGACCGCGCACGCTCTTGACCAGACCGCTCTTGCGCAGGCGCGCAAACAGCTGTTCCAGATAGCTAAGCGAGATTTCCTGACGCGTGGCGATCTCGGCCAACGACACCGCCCGGTCCGCGCCATTGCGCGCCAGATCGGCCATCGCCATCACGGCGTATCGTCCCTTTGTCGACAGGCGCATAGAAAGCCCTCAAAAATTTCACGCTTTTCGGGGCTCATGTGTTAGAACCCGCGCCCTCGCAGACAAGTGCGCCACGCTGAGCGGACTTAGAAAGTCCTACTGCGTTGGTCAAGTATTGTCCGCCCGCGAAACGACAGTTGAAGACAGGATTCCGCTGATCCATGCCTGAAGTCATTCTTCCCGGCGCCTCGGGCCGCATCGAAGGCCGCTATTCGCCCGGCAAGCGCCCCAATGCCCCGATCGCCCTGATCCTGCACCCGCACCCCAAGGCGGGCGGGCACATGAACAACCCGGTGGCGGTGACGCTGCACCAGCTGTTCGTCCAGCGTGGCTTCGCCACCCTGCGCTACAACTCGCGCGGCGTCGGCAAGTCGCAGGGCGAGTTCGACAGCGGCATCGGCGAGCTGGCCGACGCCGCCACCGCCCTGGACTGGCTGCAGGCCAACAACCCCGCCGCGACGCAAACCTGGGTCGCCGGCTATCAGTTCGGCGCCTACATCGGCATGCAACTGCTGATGCGCCGCCCGGAAACGGACGGCTTCATCTCGGTGTCGCCGCCGTCGAACATGTACGACTTCAGCTTCCTGGCCCCCTGCCCGGCCTCGGGCCTGTTCCTGCACGGCACCGCCGACACCGTCGTGCCGCCGGTCGAGGTCGAGCGCGTGGTCAACAAGCTGCGCACGCAAAAAGGCATCGTCATCGACTACGAACTGGAAGAGGGCGCCAGCCACTTCTGGCAGGACCACATCGGTGCGGTCGAGCGTCGCGTCGGCGCCTATCTGGACAAGCGTCTGGAAGAAAAGCCGGCCTGATCGGGCCTCATGTGTCGACCCGGGTTTCGGCCCGGGTCTTCCACATCGACCACAAAACGCCCGCGGCCAGGATGGCGGCCGTCACGCCGAGCGAGATCGCCGGCGGAAACTTCTCCAGCCCCATCAGCGGCGCGGCGATGACCTTCCCCCCGATAAAGACCAGCAGAATCGCCAGCGCCTGCTTCAGATAGGCGAAGCGGTGGATCACCGCCGCCAGGGCGAAATACAGCGCCCTCAAGCCCAGAATGGCGAAGATGTTGGACGTGTAAACGATGTAGGGGTCCGTCGTGATCGCAAAGATCGCCGGCACCGAGTCCACGGCGAAGATCACGTCGGCGAACTCGATCGCCACCAAGGCCAGAAACAGCGGCGTGGCCCGCCAGACCCATCCTCCCGCCGCATCCTCCTCGCGCACGAAGAACCGCGCACCGTGCAGTTGCTCCGTCACCGGCACCCGCCGGATCAGCCAGTTCATCAGGCCGCGCCCCGTTGTGGCGTCTTCCTTGGGACTGGTCGCGACCATCCGGCCCCCGGTGAAGATCAGGAAGACCGCAAAGACATAGAGCGCCCACTCATAGCGGCTGACCAGGGCCGCGCCCGCCGCGATCATCACCGCCCTCAGCACGATGACGCCCAGCACGCCCCAGAACAGCACGCGGTGCTGATGCAGGCGCGGAATGCCAAAGGCGCTGAAAATCATGGCGATGACGAAGACATTGTCCATCGCCAGGCTCTTCTCGATGGCGAAGCCGGTCAGGTAGTCCAGCCCGCTGTCCGCCCCCAGCCGCACCCAGACCCAGATCCCGAACAACAGGGCGACCGCAATATAGAAGGCTGAAAGCAGCAGGCTTTCGCGCACCCCGATCTCGTGCGCCTTGCGATGCAGGACGCCCAGATCAAAGGCCAGCAAGGCAACCACGATCACCAGAAAGGCCGCCCACATCCATGCGGGCTTGCCCATCCACTCGACTGTCAGGAACTCCATCGGGACCTCTGGACCGCATCAGCCGCCGACGTCCGAACGGACGACCGGCGCGGCCCGACATCACGACCAAGATCGCCAGAGGGGCCCGGTCCGCTGTGCCTAGAACGCGAAACTGACCGGGACGTTCAGAACGCTGTCCTCAGGGGCTACAGGGCGGATAGTGCACGAAGTTGGTTTCATACTCCGCCAGCGTCTGGCGGAACCCCATTTCGGCTCGCCGCTTGTCCGCGTTGACGGGGTCCTCAAGGTTTTCACGATCAATGGCCCAGCGACCGTCCTTGCACGCCATCTGCGTGCCGTAGCGCTGCGGACGCTGCTCGTTGATGGCCAGACGGTCGTACATCAGGCCGAACTGCTGCCCATCAACTTCACCCGTCGCAACTAGCGGCTCAAGAACCGGCACGAAGCGACGCCATTGCTCAAGGTCAGAGTGTTGAATGATGAGAAAGGCGGTCTGCGACGGCCCTTCGCCATATCGGCTTTTATAGAACCACCCCTCGGGAGGCAGCATCTTCAGCAACGCGTCCAGATTGGCGTCATCGACAGCACTTTGCGCCGCCCACATGGCGCCCTCAGCCGCCTTTGCCTGATCCAAAGGCAGGTCGCTCAGATCCACGTCTTGCATGGCCTCGCGGCCGATCTGATCCAACCGATACATCCGCAGGAAGCGCTCGGTATCGTCAGCTGGCGGCGGGGCTTCAGCCTGACGTTTTTGTTCGTCTGCCAGGACCGCCAAGACAGGCGCGATCTTGGCACGTGCTTCGGCATCAAGCACGGTAGATGGGGCTGCTAGCCCGACCTGAACCAAGGCCAGCACAAATACGAAAGCTATCATCAGCCCCTCCCTTTCGGGATTGAAGCTGTAGATTTCAGGCAGAATTACGTCGTTCGACTAGTGCTCGCCCTCTGCCGCCGCGAGCGCCGCCGGGCGGTGGGCGCGCACGCACCAGACGACGCTGACGACCATCAGGATCATGGCCGCGATCTCGATCACGGTCGGCCCTCGGCCTTCCCACAGGAAGCCGTAGAGGAAGGCGAACAGGGTCTCGGACACGATCATCTGGCCTAGCATGGTCAGGGGCAGCAGACGGCTGGCCTGGTTCCAGAAGGCGTTGCCGATGATGGAGGCGAAGACGGCCACGCCAATGCTGACACCCAGGAACCGCACCCAGGCCTCGCCAGACCAGACGCCCAGGGTCAGGACCGCCGGGACCGCCAGCAGCAGGGCGAACCCGCCCGTCACGACGCCCGTCAGCAGCGACCAGTCATGCGGCGACACATCGGGCAGCCGCCCCATCCAGCGGCTGTTGCCCACCGCAAAAGCCGACCATGACAGCAGGGCCGCCAGGGCGCAGGCCAGACCAATCAGGGTCTGAACCCCGTCATGACCCGCATTGCCGGTCTGGCTCAAGGATTCCCAACCGATCAGGCCGACCGCCAGGGCCGCCACGAGGATCGGCGGCGCCGCGCGCGTCAGCGGCGGCGAGTTCTTGTCCTTCAGCCCCCACAGGGCGACCACGACCGGCACCATGCCGACGATCAGGGCCGAGGCCCCGACGCCCGCCAAATGGACGCTGACCACCAGGAAGACGAAATAGACGATGTTCCCGGCCAGGCTTAGCCAGGCCAAGGCCCGCCACGCCTTGAAATCCAGCGCCGCCGTCACTCGCCGCCAGCGCGGCGCGATCAGCAGGGCGGCTATCAGGCCATAGGCGAGGTAGCGCCCCGCCGTCAGCATCATCGGCGACGCCTCGGGCGCGACCTTGGGCGCCAAGAAGACCAGCCCCCACAGGGCGCCCGCCGCCATGCCGCTGGCGACGCCCCAGAAGCGCTGGGACTGCATCAGGCTCACTGTTCGCCGGGCTCCACGATACGGCCGCCGATCATGGGCTCGGCCACACCCGTCGTGCCGGGGAAGCTGATCGGCAGGCCCAGCAGGCAGCGCGCGGCCAGGAAGGCGAAGGCCTCGGCCTCGATGCTATCGCCGCGCCACCCCTCGTCCTCGGCCGTCGTCACCGGCACGCCCGCGCGCTCGCGGATCGCCGCCAACAGGACCGGATTATGCCGTCCGCCGCCGCAGGCCACGACCTTGGTCGGCTTCTCCGAGCAACGCGCCACGCCCAGGGCCGCCGCCTCGGCGGCAAAGGCCGTCAACGTCGCCGCCGCGTCTTCCAGCGACAGGCCCGCCACCGGGTCCAGCGAGAAATCGAACCGGTCCAGCGACTTCGGCCCCGTCGCGGCGAAATAGGGATGGGCCAGATAGCCAGCCAGCACCGCCTGATCGACCGTCCCCGCCGCCGCCAGACGACCACCTTCGTCCATGCGCTTCTTGCCGCGCGACTGAACCAGCAGGTCGACCATGCCGTTGGCCGGGCCGGTGTCGAAGGCCTCCAGCCCCCCATCGGCGCGGATCAGGGTGATGTTGCCCACCCCGCCCAAGTTCAGCACAGCGACCGGCCCGCTCAACCCGGCCTTCTTCACCAGGGCCGCATGATAGACAGGAGCCAGCGGCGCCCCCTGCCCGCCCGCCGCCACGTCGGCGCTGCGAAAATCATAGGCGGTGCGCACGCCCAGACCCTCGGCCACGCTCAGGGCATCGATCAACTGGACCGTGCGACCCGGCAACTCCGGCGTTGGCGCCTCGTGCAGCACCGTCTGGCCATGCACCCCGACCAGATCCAATGCGCTGGACTTCACGCCGTTGACCGCCATGAAGCTGAGCGCCGCCGCCAGATGGGCGTCGGCCACCGCCATGCGGGCGTCCTCGAAGCTGTCGGGCTCTTCCTCATCACGCTCCCAGTCCAGGGCGTCCTCGATGGCGTCCTCGACGATGGCGCGGGTTTCGGCGTCCAGCTTCATTTCGCCCGCCGGGCCGAAGCTGATGATGTTTTCGCCGTCGGTTTCGATCACCGCCATGTCCACGGCGTCGAGCGAGGTGCCGGTCATGAAGCCGAGCACGCGAAGGGTCTTTGTCGAGGAGGTCGTCATGGCGGGTTGACTGCCACGTCACGCACGCCGTAGCTAGCGCCCATGATCGCCGCCCGCGCCATTTCCGGCCTGTATTACCGTTCGCTGAGCTAGCGAGCGGCCGCGATCTCGTGCCGCCTTCGCTGGCGGCGCGACTTCCCGACAAGGAAGACGGCCGCCGGCATCCCTGCTACGGAGCCGTCCATGACCGACCAAGCCTTCAAGTCCGACTTCCTCAAGACCCTGCAATCGCGCGGCTATATCCACCAGGTGACCCACCCGGTGGAGTTGGACGACGCCGCCTCGAACGGGATCGTGACGGCCTACATCGGCTTCGACGCCACGGCGCCCAGCCTGCACGTCGGCAGCCTGATCCAGATCATGATGCTGCGCCGCCTGCAGCAGGCCGGGCACAAGCCCGTCGTCCTGATGGGCGGCGGCACCACCAAGGTCGGCGACCCGACCGGCAAGGACGCCTCGCGCCCGCAGCTGACCGACGAAACGATCCAGGCCAACATCGCCTCGATCAAGACCGTGTTCGAGAAGTTCCTGACCTTCGGCGACGGTCCGTCCGACGCCGTCATGGTCGACAACAACGACTGGCTGTCCAAGTTCGGCTACGTCGAGTTCCTGCGCGACTACGGCACGCATTTCACCATCAACCGGATGCTGAGCTTCGACTCGGTCAAGCTGCGCCTCGAGCGAGAGCAGCCGATGACCTTCCTCGAGTTCAACTACATGCTGATGCAGTCGGTGGACTTCCTGGAGCTGAACCGTTCGCTGAACGTGACGCTGCAGATGGGCGGCTCGGATCAGTGGGGCAACATCACCTCGGGCGTCGATCTGGTCCGCCGCGTGGACCAGAAGGCCTCCTTCGGCCTGACCACGCCGCTGCTAACCACGGCCTCGGGCGGCAAGATGGGCAAGACGGCGCAAGGCGCGGTCTGGCTGAACGCCGAGCAGCTCAGCCCCTATGACTACTGGCAGTTCTGGCGCAACGCCGAGGACGCCGACGTCGGCCGCTTCATGCGCCTGTTCACCGACCTGCCGCTGGATCAGATCGCGCTTTACGAAGCCATGGAAGGCGCCGGGATCAACGAAGCGAAGAAGGCTCTGGCCGACGCCGCCACCTCCATGTTGCACGGCTCGGAAGCGGCCCTCACCGCCCGCGCCGCCGCCGAGGCCGCCTTCGAGAAGGGCCAGCTTTCGGCCGATCTGCCGACCGTCGAACTGCCGAAGGATGAGGTGATCGGCGCCATGATCGCCGCCGTCGTGACCAAGGCTGGCCTGACCACGTCCAACGGCGAGGCGCGCCGCCTGGCCCAGGGCGGTGGTCTGCGTCTGAACGACGAAGCCATCGCCGACGGCGCCCGTCTGATCGAGGCCTCCGACGTCAACGCCGACGGCGTGCTGAAGCTGGCAGCGGGCAAGAAGAAGATCGTGCTGGTGCGTCCCATCTAAACCCCGCTCATCCCGGCGGACGCCGGGATCCAGTGCTTTGGCTTCAAATGCAGCAGTTGGTTTTGCTGCCATCACTCAACCGGCGTCGCCGGGGCTCTCACTGGGTCCCGGCGTCCGCCGGGATGAGCGGAGAGATTGAGATGACCGACATCACCGAAGGCCAGGCCGCCCCCGCATTCGATCTCGCCACCGATGGCGACGGCCGCGTCACGCTGGATGCGCTGAAGGGCAAGTCGGTCGTCCTCTACTTCTACCCCAAGGCCGACACCCCCGGCTGCACGACGGAAGGGTTGGACTTCTCGGCCCTGGCCGATCCGTTCGCTGCGGCGAACACCGTCGTCATCGGCGTCTCTCGCGACGCGGTGAAGAAGCTGGACCGCTTCAAGGCCAAGCACGACCTCAAGGTCATCCTCGGCTCGGACGAGGACGGCGTGGTCTGCGAGGCCTACGGCACGTGGATCATGAAGAAGCTCTACGGCCGGGAATATATGGGCGTCGAACGCGCCACCTTCCTGATCGACGGCGCGGGCGTGGTTCGCCGCGCCTGGCGCAACGTCAAGGTCAAGGGCCATGCCGAACAGGTGCTGGAAGCGGCCCAATCACTTTGATCCGCCGAATGCTCTGAGGCCAAGCTTGCCTCCATCGCCGACCTGCCCCTAACTGCCGCCCAAGGGGCAACAGTAGGATTAGGCCGGCCTTGCTGGCGAATGCGGAGAGCACCATGTTCAACAAGAGCAAACCCTTCGACAACGGCCCGTCCAGCGGCATGGGCATTCCCCCTGCGCCGGAACCGACGCCCGCCGCCACGCCTTCGGTCGCGCCTGCCGTACCGCGTGCGCCCGAGCCCTCGCGTCCGGCGGCGAGCTCGCGTTCGTCCAGCCTGTCGACCCTGTCGGCCGGGGTAAAATACGAGGGCAATATCTCGGGCGCGGGCGAACTTCAGGTCGATGGCTCGCTGAAGGGCGACATCCGCGTGGTGCGCGTCACCATCGGTGAAGGCGGCTCAGTAGAGGGCACCGTCCACGCCGACGTCCTGGATGTGCGCGGCCGCGTCTCGGGCGCCATCGTCGCCAAACAGGTCAAGCTGTTCGCCACCGCCCGCATCGAGGGCGACATCACCCAGGAGCAGTTGTCGATCGAACAGGGCGCCTGGTTCCAGGGCCGCTGCACCCAGGCCAAGCGCGACACGCCCGGCGCCAATATGCTGGATACGCCGGCTACGGCTGAAAAGCCCGCCGCCGCCAACGCCAAGACCGACAAGGTCGAGGCCAAGCCCGCCGCCTGAATCCGCCGATCGGACAAATGAAAAGGGGCGGCCCTGCTGGGCCGCCCCTTTTTTAGTTCCCGTCGCGGGTTTCTCCGACCCGGGCCGCCAGGGCTGCGCCCATGAACCTGTCCAGGTCGCCGTCCAGAACCCCTTGCGTGTCCGAGGTCTCAACCTCGGTGCGCAGGTCCTTGACCATCTGATACGGCTGCAGGACGTAGGATCGGATCTGGTGGCCCCATCCGATGTCGGTCTTGGCGTCGGCCAGGGCCTGAGCCGCCGCCTCACGCTTCTGCAGTTCGAGCTCGTACAGTCGGGCGCGCAGCATCTTCCACGCCATATCGCGGTTCTGGTGCTGCGAACGACCAGCCTGACAGGCCACGACCGTATTGGTCGGAACGTGGGTCAGACGCACGGCCGAGTCCGTCTTGTTGATGTGCTGACCGCCCGCGCCCGAAGCGCGATAGGTGTCGGTGCGCACATCCGACGGGTTGATATCGATCTCGATCGTATCGTCCACGACGGGCGACACCCCAATGGAGGCGAAGCTGGTGTGGCGCTTGGCCGCCGCATCATACGGGCTGATGCGGACCAGCCGGTGCACGCCCGATTCCGACTTCAGCCAGCCATAGGCGTTCGGTCCCTCGATCAGGATAGTGGCCGACTTGACCCCCGCCTGCTCGCCCTCTTCGTGGGCCTCGATCGTGACCTCATAGCCGTGGGCCTTGGCCCACCGCGAGTACATACGCAGCAACATGCCGGCCCAGTCGTTGGACTCGGTGCCGCCAGCGCCGGAGTTCACTTCCAGATAGGCGTCGTTGCCGTCAGCCTCGCCGGACAGCAGAGCTTCAAGCTCGGCGCGGGCGGCGCGATCCTTGACGCCGCGCAGCTGTTCTCGGGCCTCCTCAAGGGTGGCTTCGTCGCCCTCCTCGTCGGCCATTTCAGCCAGCATGACGCCATCTTCCAGATCGGTTTCCAGCGCACGAACGCTATTGATCTGACCTTCCAGGCGCGAGCGATCGCGGCTGACGGCCTGGGCCTGTTCAGGATTGTCCCAAAGGGTCGGATCTTCGACCCGAGCGTTCAGCTCATCCAGTTTTCGAAGCGAGACATCCCAGTCAAAGACGCCTCCTGAGCAGAGCGACGCTCTGCTCGATGTCGGCCTTCATGGCCTCGACATCCGGTCTCATCGCAAACTCCTGCGAAACAAACGCCCTCCCTCAAGCAGAGCCGCACCGCGTGCGGACCGATAGGGAAAGCAACGAAAATAAACGGCGCGCCTGCGAACAGGCGCGCCGGTTGATGGGTCTAACTAGAGCCTCAGTAGAGTCCGCTCAAGTCCTCGGCCGGTTCCTTCTTGGGCGGCGGCGGTGCAACGGGCGCCGGCGCGGCGCTGGACGGCGCTGGTCCCTTGGCGGCCTCCTGCTCGCGGCGGACCACGTCGTAGTAGTTCTGCGGCCCTTCCGGCTGGACAGGGCGCGGCGCTTCTTCGCGGATCTGGCGCTCGGTGCCGGGTCGGAAGGCCTCCTCGATACCGTTGACCGTGCGGAAGACAGCGTTCTTGGGTCGGACGAAGGGTCGTGCCGGACGTTCCTTCAGCGCGACCTGCATGAAGTCGGTGAAGATCGGCACGGCGGTCGCTGCCCCGGCCTCACCGCCGCCCAGCGAACGGTTGTCGTCAAAGCCGACGAAGACACCGACCACGATGTCGCTGGAGAAGCCGACGAACCAGGCCGAGCGGTATTCATTGGTCGTGCCGGTCTTGCCGCCCACCCACCGGCCCAGGCTACGCGCGCCTGCGCCGGTGCCGCGCTGGATCACGCCTTCCAGCATGGAGCTGATCTGATAGGCGGTGATCGGATCGATGACCTGGGTCCCCCGGTCCTGCAGACGCGGCGATTCCTGACCGCTGAAGCCCCGGCCGCAATCGCGGCACTGGCGACGGTCGGCGCGGTGGATGGTCTGGCCGTTTCGATCCTGAACCATCTCGATCAGATAGGGGTCGACGCGACGGCCGCCGTTGACGAAGGCCGCATAGGCAGCGGTCAAGCGATAGGGCGTCGTCTCCCCTGCCCCCAAGGATACGGACAGGTTGGGCTGCATATCATCAGCCACGCCCATCTTCTTAGACAGTTCAACGATGTTCTTCATGCCCACGGCCTGCGCCAGACGGACGGTCATGACGTTGCGCGACAGCTCCAGCCCCCGTCGCAAGCTCTGAGGTCCGTAATACTGGCGGCTGTAGTTCTCAGGGGTCCAGCGGCCGCCATTGGCGCCGCCAGCAAAGCTGATCGGCGCGTCCAGCACGATGCTTGTCGGGTTGAAGTCGCCCTCAAGCGCCGCCGCATAGACGAAGGGCTTGTAAGCAGAACCGGGTTGGCGTTCGGCCTGGGTTGCTCGGTTGAAGCTGGACAGGGCGTAGGAATAGCCGCCGACCATTGCCAGGACACGGCCCGACTGGGGTTCGATGGCCACCAGGGCTCCGTTCACGGCTGGGACCTGTTTCAGCGCAAACTGGCCGCCTTGCGGCTCGACAAAGACCAGGTCGCCGCGCTTCAACTGGCGATTGGCGTTGGCCCAGGCGGCGTCGGAGACGATCAGCGAGCCCGTGCGGTTGTCCCGAGCCGTGCGAACGCGGACGTTGTTGCCGACGACGCTTTCGACGGCGGCGGCCTGCCAGGTACGGCGTTCGGGCGGGGTGTTCTTCTTGAGCGCGTCGGCCTGCCAGCCTTCAGCGAAGTCGGTCGTGCCCCAGGCGCCGCGCCAGCCGTGACGGCGGTCATAGCGTTCCAGCCCGTTCATCAGCGCGTCGCGGGCCGCGGACTGCAGTTTGGGGTCCAACGTGGTGCGCATGTAGTAGCCGCCGCGGTTGACCTCTTCCTGACCGAACAGGCCAATGGCGCGACGCCGCGCCTCTTCGACGAAGAAGTCAGCATCGGCGTATTCTGCCCGACGCGGGGCCGCGCGGGTGTTCAGCGGGCGCGCCAGAGCCGTCGCCAACTCTTCTTGCGTCAGCCACTTGTTGTCGGCCATCTCGCCCAGCACCCAGTCGCGACGCCCCTTGGCGGCCGCGGGGTGACGCTTGGGATTATAGTTGTTCGGTCCCTTGGGCAGGGCCGCCAGGAAGGCCGCCTCGTCCGGCGTCAGCTGGTTCAGCGACTTGCCGAAATAGTTGTAGGCCGCCGAAGCCACGCCATAGGAGCGATAACCCAGGTAGATCTCGTTCAGATACAGCTCAAGGATCTGTTCCTTGGTCAGAGTCGCCTCCAGGCGGCTGGAAAGGATGGCCTCTTTCAGCTTGCGGTTCAGACTGGATTCGTTGGTCAGCAGGACGTTCTTGGCTACCTGCTGAGTGATGGTCGAACCGCCCTCAAGGCGCCGCCCCGACACAACATTGAACACGTTCTTGAACATGGCCCGGCCGATGCCGGACACGTCGATGCCGCCGTGCTGGAAGAAGTGGCTGTCTTCGGCGGCCAGGAAAGCGTGGATCACCTGGTCCGGCACCTGGTCATAGGTGACGTAGATGCGCCGCTCGTCCGAGAACTCACCGATCAGGGTGCCGTCGCCGGCGAAGACGCGCGTGGCCGTCGCCGGGCGATAGTCCGCCAGCTCCGACGCATCCGGCATGTCGTGCAGGACCCAGGCCGCATAGATGGCCACGACCAGCCCGGCCACGGCAATGCCGCCCAGCAAGGCGACGCCCGCCATAACGAACCAGCGTTCGGCTATCTTCACCGTGAACTCCGCAAGACGCGCCCCAGGAATTGTCGTTTATCGCGCGTCGCCCGCGCCGCAAAGCGGAACCGCAAACTCAGCCCTTGTCGCGCAGCAGGCGAGCCTTGTCGCGCTGCCAGTCGCGTTCAGCCGAGGCCTCGCGCTTGTCGTGCAGCTTCTTGCCCTTGGCCAGCGCGATCTCGAGCTTGGCCTTGCCCTTTTCGTTCAGGTAGAGGCGCACAGGAATGATGGTCCGCCCGTCGCGCTGAACAGCGCCGATCAGCTTGTCGATCTGCTTGCGGTGCAACAGCAGCTTCCGGTGACGGCGCGGCTCGTGGTTGAAGCGGTTGGCCTGCTTGTAGGGCGGAATGTCCGAGTTGATCAGGACGATCTCGCGCCCCTCCACCGCCGCATAGCTCTCGGCGATATTGGCCCGACCGTCGCGCAGCGCCTTGATCTCGGTCCCCAGCAACTGGATCCCGGCCTCGATATAGTCCTCGAGGAAATAGTCGAAGCGCGCGCGCCGGTTCTCGGCGATCACCTTCTTGGGCGCATCGGCGGCCATCAGATGACCCCGGCTTCCGCCATGGCTTGATCTATGGCGGGTTTCGCGGCGTGGCGGGTCAGGGACAGAGGCAGACGGACCTCCTCGCTGCACAGGCCGAGCCTGGCCAGGGCGTATTTGGCCGGCGACGGCGAGTTGTCGAGAAACAGCGCCTTGTGCAGGTCGATCAGCCGGTCCTGCCAGGTCCGCGCCGTGGCGAAATCACCCGCGGCGACCGCGTCATACATGGCGACCATGGCTTCCGGCGCGACGTTGGAGGTGACCGAAATCACGCCCACCCCTCCGGTAGCGGCATAGCCCAGCCAGGTGGCGTCATCGCCGCTGATCAGGTCGAACGGGCCGTTGATATGGCTGCGCATCCAGCTCACACGCGAGATGTCGCTGGTGGCGTCCTTGATGCCGACGATGTTCGGATTGTTCGCCAGATGCGCGACCGCCTCGTTCGACAGATCGACGCCGCAACGGCTCGGCACGTTATAGAGCAGCATGGGAATCTGAACGGCGTCGGAGATCGCTTCGAAGTGGGCGATCATCCCTTCCTGCGAAGGCTTGTTGTAATAGGGCGTCACCACCAGGGTCGCATCGGCGCCGACCTCTTTGGCGAAGGCCGACAGCTCGATGGCCTCATGCGTGGCGTTCGATCCCGCGCCGGCGATCACGCGCACGCGGCCCGCCGCGATGTTCACGCACTGCTCGATGACGCGCTTGTGCTCGTCCATCCTCAGGGTGGCGCTTTCCCCCGTCGTGCCGACCGGCACCACGCCATGGACGCCTGCGGCGATCTGGCGTTCCAGGAGTTTTTCGAATGCCCCTTCGTCCACGTTTCCGTCACGAAGAGGTGTGATCAAGGCGGTGATCACGCCCTTGAACAAGGGGGCGGTCATTGAAACAAGTTACCTGCGCGGTGTTTCGGGCGGCATGGGCCGTCCTTTTGAAGAGGCAGGGAGCGTAGGTTGCTCGCCGCTCGGCCGCAACCAGTGATGAATGAGGATCGGACATCTGATGATCGCGACGACCGTGGCCGCCGCCCTGGCGATTCTGACTCCGCCGACCCAGGACGTGTTGACCAGCACGCCTGTGGCCTATTCCTCCAGTCAGAATGGCGTCATCAGCGGCCAGGACATGGCCCTGTTCCAGCAAGGTCTGGCCTCGGCTCGCGCTCGCGATGTGATCGGCACGCAATCGGTGATGACGCGTATTTCCGACCCCACAGCCAGGAAGCTGGTCGAATGGGCCCTGGTCGACACCTCGGACAAGCAGCTTTCCTACGCCGATCTGGCCCGCGCCCAGACCGACCTCGCCAACTGGCCGCGGGGTGATTCGCGTCGTGCGGCGGGCGAGCGCGCCCTGGGCCTGGCCAATGCGTCACCCGACACCGTCGTCGCCTTCTTCAACGGCTCGGCCCCCACGACTGCCGACGGCGCGATCGCCCTGGCCGGCGCGCTCGAACAAAAGGGCCAGCGCGACGAGGCTCAAGCCCTAATCCGCGACTGGTGGCGCACCCGTTCGTTCGAGGAAGCCCAGCAATCCGTCATCGCCAACCGCTGGGGCGGATGGCTCAACACTGACGATCACGCCACGCGCCTGAACATGCTGCTGCTCGGCCCGCACGGCCCGGCGACCCGCGCCATGGTCTATATGGTCCCGACCGACCGTCAGGCCGTCGCCAACGCCGCCATGGCCCTGCGCACCGCCTATTCGCCGGACGCCATCGTGGCCGGCCTGTCGCCCGCCGTCGCCAATGACCCGGCCGTGGTCCTGGAACGCGTCCGCCTGCTGCGCTCGGCCGGTCGCCAGTCCGAGGCCTTCCCCCTGCTGTCCGCCCTGCCCGCCGCGCCCTCGCACAAGGAGGGCCAGGACACGCTGTGGAGCGAACGCCGCAACTACTTCCTCGACGCCCTGCAACAGGGCAATGCACGCGCCGCCTACGCCGCCATGAACGGCCACGGTTTCCCGTCGGGCGAACGCAAGGTCGACGCCGAGTTCTTCGCCGGCTGGGTCGCCCTGACCAAGCTGAACGACCCGGCCGCCGCCGCACAGCATTTCGAGGTCCTGCGCAACAGCTCCTCGACCCCGATCACCCAGGGCCGCGCCCTCTACTGGCTGGGCCGCGCCGCCGAGGCGCGCGGCGACCGGGCCGGCGCACAGCGTTGGTATCAGGCCGGCGCCGAGCACTGGCAGACCTTCTACGGGCAACTGGCCGCCGAAAAGGCCGGGATCACCACCCTGACCCTGCCGGGCGAGCCGGCCCCCACGCCCGAGGACGTCAACCGTTTCGAGGGGAACGAGGTCGTGCGCGCCACCCGCATCCTGGGCGCGGCCGGCGAAAAGACCCTGATGCGGGTCTTCGCCTACCACCTCGACGACACCCTGCCCTCGCCCTACGACCTGACCCAGCTGTTCGACCTGATGCAGGGCTATGGCGACCAGTTCGGCTCCATGATGGTCGGCCGCGCCGCCAGCCAGCGCGGCTTCGTCATGCCCGAGCGCATGTATCCCGTTCGGATGCCGCCCCAGACCTCGGGCGCAGCGCCGCTGGAGTTCACCCTGGCCATCACGCGTCAGGAATCCAGCTTCGACCCCCTGGCCCGCTCGCACGCCGACGCGCGCGGCATGATGCAGCTTCTGCCCGCCACGGGTCAGGGCGTGGCCCGCCGCATGGGCATCGGTTACTCGGCTGAACAGCTGTGGGACCCCGACGCCAACATGCGTCTGGGCAGCTATCACCTCGGCGAACTGATCAACAACTTCGGCGGTTCGCCGCTTCTGGCCACGGTCGGCTACAACGCTGGTCCGGCCCGCCCGCCGCAATGGGTGGCCCGCTGTGGCGACCCGCGCAGCCAACAGGTCGATCCCATTGACTTCATCGAGTGCGCCCCCTTCACCGAGACGCGCAACTACATGATGCGGGTGATGGAAAACATGCAGGTCTATCGCGCCCGCCTGAACGGCGGCTCGGCCCCGCTGACGCCCTCGGCCGACTTGGCCCGCGGCACCCCGCCCAACAGCGGCCCGCGCGCCTATCAGCCGTAGCCGCGCCAGCATCGTCCCTTAGCCTTGACCGCAATGGGGTGAAAAACCGCCGTTGACTCAAGGCCTGTGGCCAGTATGCCTTGGCTGTTCGAGGAGGGGCGGCTTTTTAGATGCAGGGTAGAGATCCGGCGGCCGACCAGGCTCTGGCGCAAGCGCATGATCGACTGCTGAAAGACGATTCTCTTCAGTTTGATCGCATCGGTTTCGATCCACCCCCGCCGCCGGAGTGGTTTCGCTGGCTCGGAGATCTACTGCAGGCGATAGGGCCTGCCCTGAAATGGGTGTTCTGGATCGGACTGGCGCTTCTGGCGGGTTTGATCCTGTACGCCATCGTACGCGAGATTTTGCGTCTGCGCGCGCCACGCGCCAAACCGACCGCTCCGCCATCCATCCCCGACGAATGGCGGCCGAACGCTCAGGCGGCTCGAGATCTTCTGACGGAAGCCGACGCCCTGGCCGGTCGGGGCCTATACGCCGAGGCGGCCCACCTGCTGTTGCTGCGCAGCGTTCAGGACATCGAAAAGCGCCAGCCCCGCGCCGTCCGCGTCTCCCTGACGACACGCGAGATCGCTGCGCTGAAAGCCGTGCCCGACGCGGCGCGCCCCGCCTTCGCCCTGATCGGGGCCGTGGTCGAGCGCAGCCTGTTCGGTGGCGACGCCATTGGCGCGCCCGACTTCGCTGATTGCCGCCGGGCCTACGAAGCCTTCGCTCTGCCCGAAGGCTGGCGCGCGTGAGCCGCTCGGCGAAGGCCACCGGCGGAGCCTTTTCGCCCGCCGTCATGATCGCCGCCGTCCTGGTCGGGGTGGTCTGCTTTGCAGGCTTGGGGCTGCTCTCGGCCTATGCGCCGGAACTGAAGTCAGGAAACAACGGCGGCGAACATGCGCTGTCGCGCGCCGCCACGGGCTACGGAGCCCTGCCCAATATTCTGCGTAATCTCGGCGTGCCGGTAGTGATGAACCGCGGCGTTCTGACCGAGGAAGCGAGCGACAGTCTTCTGGTGCTCACCCCCAATCCCGACACCCAACCCGAAGAGATTGAGGATATACGACATGACGGCGCCATCCTGATTGTCCTACCCAAATGGCAAGCTATTCCTGATGCCAAGCATCCGGGCTGGGTGCGGACAATCGGCGCCCTGCCGCCTGACGCAACGCTCGCCCCCCTTCCCGATGCCCTGCGCGAGAACTCAGAACTGATCGCACGCAAGGGACCAGCCACGGTCGCCCTGCGCCGCCCTTCCGGCACGCCCTTCGGCGCTGCGACCAAGGTTGAAGGCCTGCGCACCCTGTCCGGCCCACATTGGATTCCGGTCGTGGTCGATGACCAAAATCATCCGGTGCTGGTCATGCACAAGGAACTTCGCACCTATGTTCTGGCCGATCCGGACCTGATCAACACCCAGGGTTTGAAGACCCTGGCGGGCGCCAGGACGGGGGTTGCGCTGATTGACATGGCGCGGGCGCAGACCTCGCCTGTGATCTTCGACCTCACCCTTCATGGCTTGAAGCGAAGCCGCAACCTGCTGCGCCTGATGCTGGAGCCCCCGCTGCTGGGCATGACTTTGGTCCTCGCAGCCTTGGCGGCGTTTGTCGGCTTCCAGGCGATCATCCGATTTGGTCCGGCCCAAGAAACTGGCCGCATCATAGCCCTGGGCAAGCGCGGCCTGGCTGACAACACGGCCGGCCTGGTGCGACTGGCGCGGCGCGAGCATCATATGGCCGCGCCTTACGCGCTTCTGGTCCGCGCCGCAGTGGCGCGCGCGATCGGCGCGCCTCGACACCTGAGCGACGCATCGCTGGACGCCTTCCTTGATCGGGTTGGACGAACGAACGGCGCCGCCGACACCTACTCAAGCCTGGCCGAACAGGCTCGGGCGGCCAAGACTGCCGGCGACCTGATGCGGGTCGCGGGCGCCCTATACCGATGGAACCAGGAGCTGACCCGTGGACGTCAATGAGGTGAAAACGATCGCCGAGCGCATCCGCGCCGAGATCGCCAAGGCCGTCGTGGGCCAGGACAGCGCCGTGGACCTGTTGCTGACGGCTCTGTTCGCTGGCGGCCACGTTCTGCTGGAGGGGCCGCCGGGAACCGCCAAGACCCTGTTGGCTCAGAGCTTCGCCCAGGCGGTCGGCCTGGATTACGGCCGGATCCAGTTCACGCCCGACCTGATGCCCGGCGACATCATCGGCTCCAACCTGTTCAACTTCCAGACGTCCAGCTTCACCCTGACGCATGGACCGATCTTCTGCGAGTTGCTGCTGGCTGACGAGATCAACCGGACCCCGCCGAAGACCCAAGCGGCTCTGCTGGAAGCCATGCAGGAACGCCAGATCACTATCGACGGTCAGGCCCATGCGCTGAGCCCCCGCTTCACCGTCGTCGCGACTCAGAACCCGATCGAGCAACAGGGCACCTATCCCCTGCCCGAAGCTCAGTTGGATCGCTTCTTGTTCAAGCACGTCCTGGACTATCCGACGCTCGAGCAGGAACAGGCCATCATCGCCGCCCACGGCGCCCGCACCGGCCAGATGGACCCTGTCGCCCTCGGCGTTGCGGTTGTGGCCGAAAGTGCGGCGATCAACGCCGCCGTGGACACCGTCGCGAACGTGCGGCTGACCGAAGAGGTGGTCGCCTATGTCGCCGGCCTGGTCCGCGCAACGCGGGATTCGGCTGATGTCGAGACGGGGGCCTCGCCTCGTGCGGGGGCCATGCTGGCCGTCGCCGCCCGCGCCCGCGCGGCGCTGGACGGCCGCGACTACGTCATTCCGGACGATGTGAAGGCGCTGGCGATTCCGGCTCTGCGCCACCGCCTGGTGCTATCGCCGGCTGCCGAGATCGAGGGCAGACGAGTTGAACAGGTGCTGGCCGGTCTGGTGGATCAGGTGGCGGCCCCCCGGTGATCTATCCCAGCCGACGCGCGGTGATCGTCATGGCGGCAGGCGCGCCTGTGGCCCTGCTGGTGGGCGTTCTGACCCCCGCCGGATGGCTGGCGGGTCCGGTCTGGATCGCCGGATTGATGCTGCTCGTCGCCCTGGACGCCCTCTTGGCGGGATCGCGCGCCGGACTGTTATTGGACGAACCTGAACCCGTGCGAGCAGCCGTCGGACGTCCCGGCCTTGCAGGACTGGCGATCCGTTTCTCGCCCTCTGGACGTGCCCCGCGTCAGGTGGAGGCGGCCCTGTCGGGAGAGGGGCGACTGGGGCTCGACCACGCCCCGCGTCGTGCCGAGGTCGTGGAAAAAGGCGCCGTCCTCGCCTTCCCCTTCACGCCTACGCGAAGAGGCGCCGCCAGCCTGGACGCGCTATGGGTCCGTTGGCGAGGGCCGATGGGACTGGCCTGGAAACAGAAGGTATTCAGCCTAAGCCTGCCCGCACCCGTGCTGACCGACCTGCAATGGGTGCGTGATGAGGCCGTGCGCCTGTTCGCGCGAGACGCAGAGTTCGGGACCAAGACCCAACTCGAAATCGGAGAAGGCTCTGAATTTCAGGCCCTGCGCGACTATCAGCCGGGCATGGATCGTCGCGCCATCGACTGGAAGCAGTCAGCCCGGCACTCGGCACTGATGGCCAAGGAGTTCCGCACCGAGCGCAACCACAACGTCATCATGGCTCTGGACTGCGGTCGCGCTGCCTGCGAGCCGGTCGGCGGCATGCCGCGCATAGACCGCTTCATCCACGCCGGCCTGTTGCTGTCCTATGCCTGCCTGCGCGGCGGCGACCGGGCGGGTCTCTTCGCCTTTGACTCCCGTCCCCGCGTCTCGACCGGTGCCCTGGGCGGCGTGGATGCCTTCCGCACCTTGCAAGCCGTGGCGGGGCGGATCGACTACTCTGCGCATGAGACCAACTACACCCTCGCTCTGGCCACCCTGTCGGGCCAACTTCGGCGTCGCTCCCTGATTGTCGTCTTCACCGACTTCACCGATCCGACCGCAGCTGAGCTGATGCTGGAAGCCCTGTCGCCGATGCTGAAGCGCCACCTTGCCCTCTTCGTCGTCCTGCGCGACGACGAATTGGAGGGTCTGGCGGCCGCCGCACCTGAATCACCCGAAGACGTCGCCAGAGCCGTCGTGGCTGGGACGCTGCTACGCGAGCGCGAGACCGTCCTTGGGCGACTGCGCCGCATGGGCGCCCACATCGTCGACGCCCCGGCAGACCGCATCGGGCCCGAAGTCGTCAACGCCTATCTGGACCTGAAGCGGAGGGATCTGCTGTGACCGAGACCCGACCGTCCGGCCTGTTGAAAAGCCAGCGCTTCCGTCAGGCCCGCGAGGACGACTGGCGTCGTCTGGAACGGTTGATGGACAAGGCCGAAAAGGGCTCCGCCGCCAAACTGACCGACGCCGAAATCCTGGCGGTTCCGGTGCTGTACCGCTCGACTCTTTCGGCTCTTTCGGTAGCGCGCGAAACCTCGTTGGACCAGGGTCTGATCGACTATCTGGAGACCCTTGCCGCCCGCGCCTACTTCTTTGTCTATGGTTCACGGGCGACCCTGCAGGACCGTCTTACGTCCTTCTTCCGTCACGACTGGCCCAGGGCCGTTCAGGGCATATGGCGCGAGACCCTAGTCGCGGCGGCTTTGATGGCGCTGGGCGCGGTCGTCGCTGGCTGGCTGGTGATACATGAGCCCGAGTGGTTCTACGCCTTTGTGCCCAGCGATCTGGGCGGCGGTCGCGATCCGGCCGCTTCGACGGCGTCGCTGCGCGCCACGTTGGACGGCACGGAAGACGCGGACGGCCTGTCGGTCTTCGCGGCCTTCCTGTTCACCCATAACGCCCAGGTCGCCCTGCTGGCCTTCGCGTTAGGGTTCGCCCTTTGCCTGCCGACTGCCCTTCTGGTTCTCTACAATGGCGCCACTCTCGGGGCCTTCTTCGCCCTGTTCGCCAGTAGAGGTCTAGGCGTCGAGCTGGGCGGTTGGCTTTTGATCCACGGCGTGACTGAGCTGTTCGCTGTGATCCTGGCCGGCGCCGCTGGTTTGCGCATCGGCTGGTCCATCGCCTTCCCAGGCCAGAAGCGGCGCCTGGACGCCGCCGTCGAGGCCGGACGAACGGCAGGGACCGTCATGGGCGGGGTTGTGGTCATGCTGTTGCTGGCCGGCCTGCTGGAAGGCTTCGGTCGACAGTTGATCGTCGACACAGGCGCCCGCTACGCCGTGGCGGCGACGACCGCCGTGGTGTGGGGCCTCTACTTCTATGCCCGCCGTCGCGAGACCGCTCATGTCCGCTGAGCCCATCCGCCCTCGCTCGACTGAACGCGCCTTCATCACGCCGGAAGGGGTCGATCTGCGCCTGAATATCGGCGATGCGGGTCAAAGGGCCGCCGCCTTCATGCTGGACGCGGCCATCATCGTCGCCGTCCTGGTCGTTTTCACCCTGGTCGTCATCTTCACCGGCATCGGAGCGATCGGCGCGGCGGGCCGGGCCGGCGCTGAGATGATCGCCGTGCTCTGGCTGGTCGTCTTCTTCCTGCTGCGGAACTTCTATTTCACGGCGTTCGAGCTATCGGCCGCCGCCGCCACGCCGGGCAAGCGGATCATGGGCCTGCGCGTCGCCTCGCGCGACGGCGGGCGGCTGAGGGCCGAATCCGTCTTCGCCCGCAACGCCATGCGCGAGTTGGAGGTCTTCCTGCCCCTGTCGGTGCTGTTCGCCCGCGCCAGCGAGGGCGGCGTGGACAGCTGGATGTATCTCCTAGCCTTCGTCTGGGCGGGAATTTTCGTCTTCTTCCCCCTGTTCAACAAGGACCGGCTGCGCCTTGGCGATCTGGTCGGCGGCACCTGGGTCGTACGGACGCCACGCCGCAAGCTGACCCGCGACATGGCGGACGACGGCGCGCCACGTCGAACCGCCTACGACTTCACTCCGGCCCAGATCGACGCGTATGGCGCCAAGGAACTACATGTTCTTGAATCGGTCCTGCGCCAAGGCGACCGCAAAACCAAACGCGCCGTGGCTGACCGTATCGCGACCAAGATCGGCTGGACCCGTGATCCGATCCAAAGCGACAGCGACTTCCTCAGCGCCTATTACGCCGCCTTACGCGGCCGTCTCGAGGAAAAGCTGCTGATGGGCGTCAGACGCCGCGACAAGCACGACGTCTGATCGCTGCCGGATCAGTCGAAGATCGAGGCCAGATCCTCGGGGCCAGCGCCTTCCTTGGCAGTGCGCAACTCGTAGTAGAGCGACGCCACGCCCGCCGAGGCCACGACGCCGGACAGGACATTGACAATTGGCGTGGTGATCAGGTTGAGGCCGAGATTGGGACTGGCGTCAAAGCTGCCGCCAAGCGCCAGGTTCAATCCGCCAATCGCCCCGCCGACAATCCAGCTCAGAACCAGATAGATCACCAGAAGGCCGAAAACCGGCCAGCGATAACCCCGCGTCAGATCGCGACTGCGTTGCAACCCCTCCATGATGCCGCGCTTCTCGACCACGACGGCCGGAGCCGCCACGGACCACAGCACCGTGAGCATCACGCCGGGCACGATCAGAAGGAAATAGCCCAGCATCATTCCCAAACCCGCCACGATTCCCAGACCCAACAAGGGCAGGAACATCTGAATGCCGACGCCGAGCGCGCTGTCGAACGAAGTGGACTTGCCGTTGAAACCATTGACGGCCGCCTTCACCACGACGCCCTGCAGAATATAGAGGCCGACGAGGTAGAGCACCGTTCCAAAGGCTACGAACAGGAAAGATGAGCCGGACGCGGCTGTCAGCAAGTCTCCCTGCCCAAAGGCTGCGAGCACACTGGGTACGCCGACCAGCAGGGCCGCCGCGCCAAAGAAGACCACCGCATTTTGACTGATGCTCGTAAAAGTCCTCTGGATCACACGACCCAGATCGAACTGCCCGCGCCGAACGGCTGTAGAGTTCGTGTCCCGATCCGGCGCCACAGGACGCATGACAAAGATTTCCTTCGCCTGTCGGTCCTCGCCGGCGACGAAATCGACCCGCTGCCCCGGCTCCAGCGGCGATGACGAAGATTGAACGTCCACGCCGGCGAAGCGATAGCGAGCGCCGTCGTCTCCGACGATCGCTCCCTCGTCCGTTTCCCTGTCAAACGACAGCACCTGTCCGCGCATGGGCCCCTCCTTGCTCGCATCGTGGCCGCAAACCCTAGAGTCGTCAGCCGCCGTTCGCCAGCACCTTCGCAGCATCCATCTCGCAATCGGAGACAGTGAAAGGGCTGCGGCCGATTAAGCCGCCCGCCGCACGTTCATGCCATCACGTCAAAACCAGGCCTTGATCCCGACCACGAAGCGCGTCGCGTCCGCGTCGTCGCCGCGCGCCTTGGCGTAGTCGGCAGTGTCGCCAAACGCACGGCTCCACTCGACCCCGACATAGGGGGCGAACTCCTTGCGGATTTCATAGCGCAGGCGCAGCCCTGCCGTGACCGAGGTCAGACCGGACCCGATCTCCAGCTCGGGGATGTCGCTGGCCGAGAAGGCGACTTCGACTGCCGGTTGCAGGATCCATTTCTGGGTGATGCGCTGGTCGTATTCGGCCTCGGCACGGGCGGTCAGATCGCCCTCGGTCGAGAGGAAGGCGGCGGCACTCATCTCGAACCAGTAGGGCGCCACGCCCTGCACCCCGACGGTCAGGTGGGTGGTGTCGTCGCCATCAGGACGGAAGTCCTGGCGCACGCCCGCCTGCACGTCCCAGAAGGGGGCGACGGCGCGGCTGTAGAGGGCCTGAACCTCGGCGTCGTGCAGCTTGCCGTCGAAGGCGCCCTCCCCTTCAGTCTTCCACCAGAAGCGGTTGATATCGCCGCCGGTCCAGCCCTGGGCGTTCCAGCTGTAGCTCATCTCGCCGTCGCCGAAGCCGGCCTCGATGGAGTCGATCAGGACCGCCGTGGTGCGCACGTCGCCGTTCTCGACCAGCAGTTGCTTCCTCGACGCCGCCATGACGGCGGGGGCGAACAGCAGGTCCGCCGCATGGGCCGGCGCGGCGCGGGCGGCGGCGGGCGGCGGGGTCTCGACCATGCGCCCGCCGACGGCGTCCACGCTGGTCGGGATGTTGGGGGCGCCGCCGGCCATGGTCGACATATCGTGCCCGGCATGGGGATCGGCGGTTGGCGTCGGCATGGCGCTCATGTCGTGGCCCGCGTGCGGGTCAACCGCCGGCGCCATGGTGTGACCGGCATGAGGGTCGGCGGCGGGCGCCGTCTGCATTCCGCTCATGTCGTGCCCGGCATGCGGGTCAGCCGCTGCCGCCGGAGCCGCACCCATGTTGTGACCAGCATGAGGATCCGCAGCCGGGGCCGCCGACATGCTGCTCATGTCATGGCCCGCGTGAGGATCAGCCGACGAGGCGTCGGGCATGACGCAGTCGTGGGCCGCGCCGCCCTCAGTGCATTTCGGGCATGTGCAGGTCTTGTCCGTGGTTTGAGGCGCCGTCGCCGGGGCCATGTTGTGACCCGCATGAGGATCAGCCGCAGGCGCCGGGGCCGGAGCCATCTGCATCCCGCTCATGTCATGACCGGCGTGCGGGTCGGCTGCCGCTGCCGGAGCGGGGCTCATGACGTGCCCTGCATGGGGATCGGCGGCGGGCGTCTGCGCCGGAGCCATAGGCATGGCCCCCATGTCATGACCGGCGTGCGGATCGGCGGCAGGGGCCGTAGCCGGCGGCGCGACGCGCTGGGGCTGAGGCGCGGCGGCGAGCGGCTTGGGCTTGGGCGTCGGGCGCGCTTGCGGCGGACGCGCTTGAGAAGGACGGGCAGGCGCGGCATGGGCGCCGTGGCCTCCATGCCCGCCATGAGTCTGGGCGACGGCGGAACCGGCGGCCAGCATCAGGGGCAGGACCGCTACGGCGGCGAACAGGGCGCGGCTCATCGGGCGGCTCCTTCCAGCGGACGAACCGTGACGACGTTGAACATCCCTGCGTGCATGTGCATCAGCAGGTGGCAGTGGAAGGCCCAGTCGCCGGGCGCATTGGCGGTCAGGTCGAAGGTCACCTTGCCCCCCGGCGCGACGTTCACCGTGTGCTTCAGCGGCTGATGCCCGTCGTGGCCGTTGACCAGCTCGAAGAAGTGGCCGTGCAGATGGATCGGGTGGGCCATCATGGTGTCGTTGACCAGGGTGACGCGGACCCGCTCGTTCAGTTCAAAACGGATCGGCTCGACCAACTCGGAGAACTTGCGCCCGTCAAAGCCCCACATGAACCGTTCCATATTGCCGGTCAGATGGATTTCCATGCTGCGCGACGGGGCGCGGGTGTCCGTATTCGGCGTCAGGGAGCGCAGGTCGGTATAGACCAGCACCCGGTGATCGACGTCCTGAAGCCCCTGCGGACGGTCGCCCAGACGGTTGGCGGGCGCGGGCGCGATGGCGTCCACCCCGACCCCGACCGCCATGTCGGCGGGGGCGTTGTTCGGGTCGCGCATGCTCATGCCGCTGTGATCCATCGGCGCGGCGGCGGCTCCGGCAGCGGCAGCGCCGGCTGCGCCATGCGCGGAATGATCCATGCCCGCCATTGAGCCGTGGTCCATCCCGCCCATGCCCATGTCCTTCATGGTCAGGTTCGGCACCTTGCGCAGCGGCGGAACCTCGGCCGTCATGCCCAGACGCGGGGCCAGGGTGGCGCGGCCCATGCCCGAACGGTCGATGGCTTCGGACACGATGGTGTAGGCGCGGTCCTCGGTGGGGCGAACGATGACGTCATAGGTCTCGGCCACCGAGATCTGGAACTCGTCGACCTCGACCGGGCGCACGTGCTCGCCGTCGGCCTGAACCACGGTCATGGCCAGGCCGGGGATGCGGACATTGAAGATCGACATGGCCGAGGCGTTGATGACGCGCAAACGCACCCGCTCGCCGGGCCGGAACAGACCGGTCCAATTCTCCTCAGGCCCATGGCCGTTGATCAGATAGGTATAGGTGGTGCCGTTGACATCGAGAATGTCGCGCGGATCCATGCGCATCCCGCCCCACATCCGGCGCCCGGCCAGATCCATGCCGTCCGAGCCGTCCAGCAGGCCCGCCAGGGTGGTCTTCTGCATGTTGAAGTAGCCGGGGCTCTTCTTCAGCTTGGCCAGAATTTCGTGCGGATGCATGAAGCTCCAGTCCGACAGGACCAGGACATGCTCGCGGTCATAGCCGACCGGATCCACGCCCGCTGGGTCGATGACGATGGGGCCATAGTGGCCCATGGCCTCCTGCAGGCCCGAATGGCTGTGATACCAATAGGTGCCCGACTGCTTGATCGGGAACTCATAGACAAAGGTCTCGCGCGGCTTGATGCCGGGGAAGCTGACGCCCGGCACCCCATCCATCTGGAACGGCAGCAGAAGGCCGTGCCAGTGGATCGAGGTGTCCTCGTCCAGGGTATTGGTCACCGACAGGCGCACGTTCTGCCCCTCGCGCATCCGCAACAGGGGCGCAGGCAGCAGGCCGTTGACGGTGAAGGCGTGGCCGGTGCGGCCCCCGACGGTGAAGTTCGAATGCCCCACGCTCAGGTCGATGTTCGGCCCCGTCAGGGTCGGCAGGTCGGCGCGCAAGCCCGGCGATCCGGTTTGGGCCCAGGCGGGCAGCAGGCCCTGCAGGCCAAGCATGCCGCCCCCCAGGGCGGCGCCGCGCAGCAGAGTTCGACGGTCCAGAGATGTCAGCGCCATGAAGTCAGGTCTCGATAAGATCGCGCCTGCCGAAAGCGAGGCGCGCAAGGGGTCTGACTGGGCTTACGCGAGAAACGGCGTCGCCCCTCAAACCTGCCTTGCGTCAGGGCGCCGCAGCATGGGCCCAAGTCGGGTGCACGACCAGTCTGCGTATCAGTCGTGACGTTGCGACAGGGCCATATTCAGCTTCTGGCGGGCGCGGGCGATACGCGTCTCCACCGCCTTGGGCGTTATCCCTAGCATCTCGGCGATTTCAGCATGTGAGCGCCCTTCCAGCGAGGCCAGCAGCAGCGGCGCCTTCAGCTTGTCCGGCAGGTCGGCCAGAGCGCGATCTAGCTCAGCCATGCGCCGCCGGTCATCCAGCCCAGCTTCGGGCCCCGGTTCGTCCATACCCACCGCCATGGCCTCGGGCGCATCAAGCCCCATGGCCCCACGAATGAAGCGCCGGACAGTGCGCTTTCGCCCCCAGTCACGACACTTGTTGACGGCGATAACTCGCAGCCAGGCCGTAAACGGGCGCGCCGGATCATAGCGCCGGATCGCCAGCCAGGCTGAGGCATAGGTTTCCTGCAGCAGGTCGTGCGCCTCTTCGGCGTCCCCGACATAGCGACGGATAAAGCGATAAAGGTCCCCCATGGTGGCGGACATGAGGGCGGAAAAGGCGACGCGATCGCCCCGCGTCGCGCGCGCTTCATCCGTATCGCCCTCAACCGTCACCTCGATCTTACCGAGACTCTTGCGTAAGGGCGCCGGCGATTTCCGCGTCAAAGACCCGCGCCTGCTCGGGCGTCAGCACCGAACGCATTTCAAAGACGTGGGCGATAGTGGCCTTCTGCAGCGCGCCCATGGCGTCGTGGAAGTGATCGACAGCCGCGCGAACTTCGGGGCTGTCGCCCTTGCTGGCGGCAATAGCCTGGGCCAGCTCGCGGTTGGCGGCGCGAACGTCGGCCTCCAGCGCCGGGCGGCGGGCGGCGAAGCGGGCTTCGATCTGGTCCAGCCGAACGTCCTGGTCGGCGCTCAGGTCCAGTTTGCGGTGCACGATCTCGTGCAGGCCTGGCGCTTCATGCTGCTTCATCATCCAGCCGGCGCCCAGCCAGGCGCCCGCGACGCTTGCCAAAGCGGCCAGAACGACCGTGACGACGATCGACTTCCAGTTCGCGATCATCCGCCGACCTCGAAGTTGGCCATCGGCGACAGACCCGCCGAGACGCTGAATATCTGAATGTCCGATGGGCGCGGTTTGATGACCTGACCCAGAACACCGCCGTTAGCCATGCCGACCAGCAGAGCCATAGCCGTCACGGCCAGACGAACTTGCCCCATGCGGCGCTGCGACTGACGCTGTTCGATCCGTTGCCACACGCCGCCTTCCAGATCCGCCAGACGCGCCGTGTCCTCGGCGAAGAGCGGCGCCGCCAGCCTGTCCTCGATATTGTCCGTCATTCTCAACCATCCTCGCGACCCCGCCTGTAATACGCACGCTGACGCCCTTCCCCTTGAAAGCGCATGAGGGCGCGCACGTCGATAGGCGTATAGATCTGAAACGGCCTCATGGGCCGCGACGCCTTGAGCTTGGGGGAAGCGATGAAGGTCCTGCGTTATTCGACCCAGATCCACAAATGGGTCGGCCTAGTGGTGGGCATACAGGTGCTGTTCTGGGTCGGGGGCGGCCTGGTCATGACCGCCATTCCGATCGAGACCGTGCGCAGCGAGCACCGTATCAAGACGCCGCCGCCCATCGCCCTGCCATTGGATCGCGCCCTGCCGCTGGCAGAGGTCGCGCGCCTGTCCGGCGTATCGCCGATGCGGGCCGAACTTAAGACTACCCAACGCGGCCCCGCCTGGGTGCTGACCTCCACAGACGGCAAGCCGGTCGTCCTCGCCGCAGACACGGGGCGACCGTTCGGAGCCATGACAGCGAGCGAGGCTTCGCATCTGGCCGTCGCGGCCTATAGGGGCCAAGCCGCGCCCTCGCCGGCGGTCCTGCTGGATCAGGCCCCCAAGGAGACCGGACGCGACGGCCCCCTATGGCGCGTCGACTTCCACGACGCGGAACGGACGACTTTCTACTTGTCGCCCGAGACCGGCGAGGTGGTCACTCGGCGCTCGGGCGTCTGGCGCATCTATGACTTCTTCTGGCGGCTGCACATTCTGGATTTCAAGACTGGCGAGAACTTCAACCATCCGACCCTGGTCGCCATCACCGCCCTGACCCTCGGCGTGGCGATCACCGGCATCATCCTTCTGTGGATCAAGCTGTCGCGAGACTGGAAGGTCCATCGGGCGACACGCCGCAAGCTGGCGCAAAAGGCCTAAAGCCGCGATCAGAGGGATGCCGGCGGCGCCAGCATCCCCATCGCTCCAACCAGGGCCAGGATCAGAAGCCCCAGCACCAGTTCTGCGCCAAGGCTGAGGCGCAGGCCGCCCAGACCGCCCTGCCCGCGTTCCAGCGCCAGGGTCGCGCGAAACCGATGCAGCGCCGCCAGACCCAACATGGCCGCAAAGGCCGCCAGCTTGACCGCCAACAGTCGGCCATAGGGCGTTTCGGTCAGGTTGAAGGCCCGCTCGATCCCGACCAGATAGGCGCTGTTGATCAGTCCGGTGACCAGCAGCACGGCGACACAGATCGTCCCCACCCGCGCAAAGCCGCCCAGCACCGTCGCCAGTTCGGCCTTGGACGCCGCATCCCCGGCGATCCGTCGCGAGGCCATGACCACAAAGGCGGAGACGGCCCCCAGCCAGACCAAGGCGGCGACGGCGTGGGCGATGTCAGAGGCCAGGTGCAGGTCATGGCCCGGCCCCTCGGTCGCCGCGCCGTGGCCGGTCCAGGCGAAGCTGGCGGCGACGATCAGGCCGAGAACCGCCGCGACCGACCACAGACCTCGCCCCGGACGCAAAGCCAGAACCGCCAGCAACAGCAACAGGCTGGCTCCGATCCGCGCCGCATAGGCCGCGCCCAGGGCCGTGCCGCCGACGACAAAGCCCAGGGCCTCGGGATTCAGCGCCTGATCCAGCGCCCCGGCCATCACCCCCGTCTGCAAGGCCAGGGCCGCCGTCGCCAGCAGCGCCAGCACCGCCGCGCTCCAGCCCAGGGCCGGACGCGCCCAGCGAGGCGGTCGCCCCCCGAAGACGCGACCGCCGTACAGCATGAAGGCGGGCAGCCCCAGGGCCACGGCGGCCGCGGCGTACTGGGCCGCCCGCAGCCCCATCAGCCACGCCTCCATGCTCAGCGCACCGTGAAGGGAACGGCGCCGGTCATGCGGTGGCCGTCGCTGGAGGCCAGTCGCCAGTTGATCACATAGGCGCCCGCCGCCAGCGGTCGGGCCACGGGCGCGCTCAGCGTCTTGCCGTCCTCGCTGACCGTGGTCCGCACCGGGATCTTCACGCCCGCCGCATTGACCACCTCGAAGGTCGAAAAGACCGGGGCCATCTTCTCGCTGAAGGTCAGGCTGAGGACGCGCGGCGAGGCCGAGCTTGATCCGGCGACGGGGGTCGAGCTGACCAGACGCGCATGGGCGGCCGCAACGGACGGCAGCATCAGGGCCGCAGTGCCAGCCACGGCGGGTAGAAGACGAAACAGGGTCATGAGGGGCTCCAAGGAAAATAAGGTCTCCAAACGCCTACGCGCCGCCCCGTTCCGCCCCTCGCAAAAGGGCTGTTGACCTTACCATGACGGGAAGGTTCAGAAGGTTCAGGCTGTAAATGACGAAAGGCTCCCGCCCATGTCCGACGCCTCCCTGAAAGTCCTCGATCTGCCGGTCCTCGGCATGACCTGCGCCAGTTGTGTCGGCCGGGTCGAGAAGGCGGTGCGCGCCGTGCCGGGCGTGGCCGAGGCCAGCGTCAACCTGGCGGCCGAGCGCGCCCATGTCGTCCTGAGCCACGACGGCAACCCCGCCGCCGTCGCCGCCGCCATCCGCACCGCCGGCTATGAACCGATGGAAGAAGAGGTCGTCTATCCCGTCCGCGAGATGACCTGCGCCAGTTGCGTCGGTCGCGTGGAAAAGGCCCTGGCCGCCGTGCCGGGCGTGCTGAGCGCCAGCGTCAACCTGGCCACCGAACGCGCCACAGTCCGCTTCCTCTCGGGCGCCGTATCCTTCCGCGACCTGGCCGCCGCCGTGCAGCAGGCGGGCTATGTGCTGGAACAGCCGGAACAGGCCAGCCTCGACGCCGCCGACCGTGAACAGGCCGCTCGCGCCGCCGACATCCGCAACCTGGGCCGCGCCGTCCTGATCGCGGGCGCCGCCACCCTGCCCCTGTTCGTGCTGGAGATGGGCTCGCACTTCATCCCCGGCATGCACCACTGGCTGGAACAGACCATCGGAACCCAGAACTGGCGGCTGATCAGCTTCGTCCTCGCCACCTTCGTCCTGTTCGTTCCCGGCCTGATCTTCTTCCGCAAGGGCGTGCCGGCCCTGCTGCGCCGCGCGCCGGACATGAACTCGCTGGTGGTGCTGGGGGCCGGCGCGGCCTGGGCCTTCTCGACGGTCGCGACCTTCGCCCCCGCCCTGCTGCCCGCCGGCACGGCCAACGTCTATTTCGAGGCGGCGGCGGTCATAGTCACCCTGATCCTGGTCGGCCGCTGGATCGAGGCCCGCGCCAAGGGTCAGACCAGCCAGGCCATCCGCCGCCTGATGTCAATGCAGGCCAAGACCGCCCGCGTCGTGCGCGACGGCGTCGAACAGGACGTGTCGATCGACACCGTCCAGGCCGGCGACATCATCGTGGTGCGCCCCGGCGAGCGTGTCCCCGTCGACGGCGTGGTGACCGAGGGCTCCTCCTACATCGACGAGTCCATGCTGACCGGCGAACCCATCCCGGTCGAAAAGAGCGCGGGCGCCAAGGTCGTCGGCGGCACCCTGAACACCACGGGCGCCTTCCGCTTTGAGGCGCAACAGGTCGGCGCCGAAACCGTGCTGGCCCAGATCGTCCGCATGGTTGAAACCGCCCAGGGCGCCAAGCTGCCCATTCAGGCCCTGGTCGATCGCATCACCGGCTGGTTCGTGCCGGTCGTCATGGGCGTGGCCGTCCTGACCTTCGCCGTCTGGTATCTGTTCGCGCCCGATCCGGCCTTGGGCATGGCCCTGGTCGCGGCCGTGTCGGTGCTGATCATTGCCTGCCCCTGCGCCATGGGTCTGGCCACCCCGACCTCCATCATGGTCGGCGTCGGCCGCGCCGCCGAGTTGGGCGTCCTGTTCCGCAAGGGCGAGGCCCTGCAGGCCCTGCAAGGGGTCGAGGTCATCGCCTTTGACAAGACCGGCACGCTGACCGCCGGCCGTCCCGAGCTGACCGACCTGAGCGTCGCCGAGGGCTTTGACGAGGCCGAGGTTCTGGCCCTGGTCGCCGCCGTCGAGGGCCAGTCGGAACACCCGGTCGCCCGCGCCCTGGTCGAGGCCGCCTCTGCGCGTGGCCTGAGCGTCGCCCGCCCCGAGACCTTCGATTCCGTGCCCGGCAAGGGTGTGGCGGGCGTGGTCGCGGGCCGCCGCATCGCGGTCGGCGCCGACCGCTACATGGCCGAACTGGGCCACGACGTCGCCGTCTTCGCCGAGACCGCCGCCCGTCTGGGCGACGAGGGCAAGACGCCGCTCTACGCCGCCATCGATGGTCAACTGGCCGCCGTCATCGCCGTGGCCGACCCGATCAAGCCGACGACCGCCGCCGCCATCCAGGCCATGCACGGCCTGGGCCTGAAGGTGGCGATGATCACCGGCGACAACCGCCGCACCGCCGTCGCCGTCGCCCGCCTTCTGGGCATCGACGAGGTCCACGCCGAGGTCATGCCCGACGGCAAGGTCGCCGCCATCAACGCCCTGAAGGCTGGCGGCCGCCGCGTCGCCTTCGTCGGCGACGGGGTCAACGACGCGCCCGCGCTCGCCTCCGCCGATGTCGGCCTGGCGGTCGGCGGCGGCGCCGACGTGGCCATCGAAAGCGCCGACGTGGTCCTGACCGGCGGCGACCTGCGCGGCGCCGTCAGCGCCATCGGCCTGTCGCGCGCCACCATGAGCAATATCCGCCAGAACCTGGCCTGGGCCTTTGGCTACAATGTCCTGCTGATCCCGGTCGCCGCGGGCGTCCTCTATCCCGCCTTCGGCTACATGCTGTCGCCCATGCTGGCGGCGGGGGCCATGGCCCTGTCCAGCGTCAGCGTGGTGTTGAACGCTCTGCGCCTGCGCGCCTTCAAACCCCAGGTCGCCAAACCCCAAATTGAAGGAGCCGCCCAATGAACATCGGCAAGGCCTCCGCCGCCACCGGCGTCACCGCCAAGATGATCCGCTACTACGAATCCGTCGGCCTGATCCGACCGTCCGAGCGGACCGAGAGCAACTATCGCGACTTCAACGAGCGCGACCTGAACGACCTGCGCTTCATCCGCCGCGCGCGGGGTCTGGGCTTCTCGGTCGAGGAGATCACCCGCCTTCTGTCCCTGTGGCGCGACCGCAACCGGCCCAGCCGCGAGGTCAAGGCCCTGGCCGAGAAACACGTCGCCGACCTCGACGCCCGCATCGCCGAAATGCAGGCCATGGCCGATACGCTGCGCAATCTGTCGCATTGCTGCGCCGGCGACGACCGGCCCGACTGTCCCATCCTGTCCGACCTGGCGGGTTCGCCCGCCGCCGCTTCTGAAGGAGCTCCCCAATGATCGCCCTGACCATCCCCAAGATCCGCTGCGAAGGCTGCGTCGCCTCCGTCGAAAAGGCCATCCATTCCGTGGACGCCACCGCCGCCATCAAGGCCGACATCGAGACCCGCCGCGTCGAGGTGACGACCGAGGCCAACCGTCAGGCCCTGCTGAGCGCGCTGGAGGCCGCCGGCTATCCGGCCGAGGCCGCCTGATCATGAACAAGATGAAGATCGCCACCCTCGCCTTCGGCGCCGCCCTCCTCGGCGGCGCGGGTTTCCTGCTGAACGGCCTGCCCACCGTGGCCCAGGCCTCAGACATGACCGTCTACAAGAGCGATTCCTGCGGCTGCTGCGGCGGTTGGGTCGAACATATGCGCAAGGCCGGCTACGCCATCACCGTCGTTCCCACCGACGACCTGGCCCCGGTCAAGGTCCGCCTCGGCGTGCCGCAATCCCTCTGGGCCTGCCACACCGCCGTCGTCGACGGCAAGGTGATCGAGGGCCACGTCCCCGCCGCCGCCGTCGACGCCTTCCTCAAGGCGCCGGGCGCTTCACGCGGGATCGGCGTCGGCGGCATGCCGACCGGCTCGCCCGGCATGGAGGCCCCTGGCTACGCCCCCGAACGCTATGACGTCATGCGCTTCGGTGCGGGTCAGCCTGCCCGCTTCATGACCTTCGAGGGCGCGACCCCGGTTCGTCCTTAAGGTTTGAAACTAGAAAAGCCCTGGCGGAGCGCATCCGCCAGGGCTTTTGAATTCAGGCTAGATGGAAGAGGCGCGCTACAACCCTGGCCACAGCCCCCGCCGCGCCAAGGCTCGCGATCATTCCAAGGATCAGCACGACCTTGAAATGCCGATGCAGGAAATAGAGGATTTCACCCGCCATCTGCGTTCACCCAATGATTGCGACCCATAATGGCACAATACTGGATGAACGCTGCAACAACCGTGCGTGAACAGTCGCCCTAGACGAGGCGGCTTTGCACCAGGGCGGCGCCGATAAAGCTGGCGAAGAGCGGGTGCGGCTTGAACGGGCGGCTCTTCAGTTCCGGGTGGTACTGAACGCCGATAAACCACGGGTGGTCCGGGCGCTCGACCGTCTCGGGCAGGACTCCGTCAGGCGACAGACCGGCGAAGACCAGGCCCGCCTTCTGCTCGATCGCCTCGCGATAGTTGATGTTCACCTCGTAGCGGTGACGGTGACGCTCGCTGATCTCGGTCGAGCCATAGATCTCGGCGATCTTGGACCCGGCGATCAGCGTCGAGTCATAGGCGCCCAGGCGCATGGTGCCGCCCAGGTCCCCGCCCTGCTGGCGCAGAACGCGCTGGTTGCCTTGCGTCCACTCGGTCATCAGGCCGACCACGGGTTCGTCCGCCGGGCCGAACTCGGTCGAGGTCGCTTTCGGGAAACCGGCCAGGTTCCGCGCCGCCTCGATCACCGCCATCTGCATGCCGAAGCAGATGCCGAAGTAAGGGATCTTGCGCTCGCGAGCGAAACGCGCCGCCTCGATCTTGCCTTCGGCTCCACGCTCGCCGAAGCCGCCGGGGACCAGAACCGCATGGGCGCCCTGCAGACGCTCCTGGCAGGCCTGAGGATCGCCCTCAAAGGTATCCGCCTCGACCCAGTCGATGTTGACCTTGACGTTGTTGGCCACGCCGCCGTGGTGCAGGGCCTCGATCAGGGACTTATAGGCGTCCTTGAGCACAGTGTATTTGCCGACGACGGCGATGGTGACTTCGCCGTCCGGGTGCAGGCGGCGACGCACGATCTCTTCCCAGCCGGTCAAGTCGGGTTGCGGCGCATCGGTGATGCCGAAGTGAGCCAGGACTTCGCTGTCCAGCCCTTCGCGGTGATAGTCCAGCGGCACGGCGTAGATGTCGGCCGAGTCCATCGCCTGGATCACGCCGCTCTCGCGCACATTGCAGAACTGGCCGATCTTGCGCTTTTCCTCAGCCGGGATCGGCTGCTCGCAACGGCACAGCAGGATGTCAGGCTGGATGCCGATGGAGCGCAGTTCCTTGACCGAGTGCTGCGTCGGCTTGGTCTTCATCTCGCCGGCCGTCTTGATGAACGGCAGCAGCGTCAGGTGGACGAAGCAGGACTGGCCGCGCGGCAGGTCCTGGCCCAGTTGGCGGATAGCCTCGAAGAAGGGCAGGCCCTCGATGTCGCCGACGGTGCCGCCGATCTCGACCAGGACGAAGTCCACGTCCTCGCCGTCATCGGTCTTGGCGGGGCTGAGACAGAACTGTTTGATCTGGTCGGTAACGTGCGGAATCACCTGAACGGTCGCGCCCAGATAGTCGCCGCGACGTTCCTTCTCCAGGATGGTCGAATAGATGCGACCGGTCGTGACGTTGTCCGACTTGGCGGCCGAGACGCCGGTGAAGCGCTCATAGTGGCCCAGATCGAGGTCGGTCTCTGCGCCGTCGTCGGTCACGAAGACCTCGCCGTGCTGATAGGGGCTCATCGTCCCCGGATCGACGTTCAGATAAGGGTCCAGCTTGCGCAGACGGACCTTATAACCTCGCGCTTGCAAAAGAGCGCCGAGAGCGGCGGAGGCGAGGCCTTTTCCTAGCGAGGAAACCACGCCGCCGGTGATGAACACATAGCGAGCCATGGGCGGACACCTTACTCCATGATTCGCGGCGGGAGCATGGCCCGACGCAAAACAACTGTTGAACAAAAGAAGAAAGCGCGCCCTGCGGCGCGCTTTCGGGGATTTCGTAGCTGTCGGCGGCTTACTGCGCCGGCGCGGGGGTCGGAGCCGGTGCGGAAGCGGCCGGGAGGCTGGCTTCCAGATCATCCAGCGACGGTGCGACCGGAGCGGCCGGCGTCGGAGCCGCAGGTTCGGCCGGAGCCGTCTGTTGCTCATTGCCCACCGCGATGGCGCCCACGGCGTCCGCGTCGATCACCGAACGCGAACCGCGAGCGAAGTTGCCCGCGATGGTCAGGCTGATGGCGCAGACGAAGAAGGCGATCGCCAGGATCGACGTGGCCCGCGTCAGCAGATTGCCCGCGCCGCGCGCGGTCATGAAGCCCGACGGCCCCCCGCCCATGCCCAGGGCGCCGCCCTCAGAGCGTTGCAGCAGGATCACGGCCGTCAGGGCGACCGAGATCAGGATCATGGCGACGAGCAAGATGGTCTGGAGCATGGTGTCAATCATGTGGGCGCGCAGATGCGCCGATCAAGCGGCGGCGTCTAACACCGATGCGGGACCGGGGCAAACGCCGAACGAACTGTGGCGCGAAATCCGCGCCTAGGCGGCGCGGATAATGCCCAGGAAGTCCTCGGCCTTCAGCGAGGCGCCGCCGACCAGGGCCCCGCCGACCTCGGCCACGGCCAGGATTTCCGCCGCGTTCGACGGCTTGACCGAACCGCCATAGAGGATCGGCGCGACGCGACCGCCCTCGCCCAGCCTGGCGACCATGGCTGCGCGCACGGCGGCGTGGACTTCCTCGATCTGTTCCAGCGTCGGCGTCAGGCCGGTGCCTATGGCCCAGACCGGCTCATAGGCGACGGCGAAGACCTTGCCCGCCAGCGACGAGGGCAGCGAACCGGCCACCTGACGGCTGACGACCGCGACCGCCTGCCCGGCTTCGCGCTCAGCCAGGGTTTCACCGATGCAGATGATGGGCTCCAGTCCAGCCGCCAGCGCGGCCTCGACCTTGGCGGCGACATCGGCGTCGGTCTCGCCGAAACCGGCACGACGTTCCGAGTGGCCGAGAATCACCAGGGTCGCCCCGGCGTCGGTCAGCATGGGGGCGGACACCGACCCGGTGAAAGCGCCCGAATCCTCGGCGTGGCAGTCCTGACCGCCCAGTTCGACGGGGGTGCCGACCACGACACCCGCCATGCGGTCGAGCAGCGTCGCGGGCGGGCACAGGGCCACACGACAGGCCGCAGCCTGTTCCTGCAAGGCTTTCGCCAGAATTTCCGCCTCGCCCAGGCTCGCGCCCAGGCCGTTCATTTTCCAATTGCCGGCGACCAGCTTCACAGATTGTTTCATGCGGCCTGTTTAGGCGCCGTTGTCGCGGAAGCCAAGATGTTGAGGCGCGTCCGCTTGCGGCGCCCTAGGGACTGCCCCTATACGCGACCGTGGCGCCCCTTTGACGCCGGCCCTCGTCAGGTTCTTGTCTCGATGATCACGCTGTTCCGCAACTTCTCCAAGTCGAAATGGGCTGCGGGCCTGTTCGCCTTGATCATCCTCAGCTTCCTGATCGTAGGCGGCTCGCAAACCGATGTCTTCTCCAGCTTCGGCCCGAAGCATGTCATTGACGCCGGTGAGCGCAGCGTCGATGGCCCCCGCTTCCGCGCCGATTTCGAGCGCGTTCGCGCCAACCTGCAGGAGCAGGCAGGCCGCCCCGTGTCGTTCGACGACATGGTCAAGGAGAACATCCACACCCAGTATCTGGACAGCCAGACGCAGCGTCTGGGCTTCCTGGCCTGGGCCTGGAACGCCGGCATCCGCCCTGGCAAGGAACTGGTGCTGAAGCAGATTCGCCAGATCCCCGCCTTCTTCAACCAGGTGTCGGGCCAGTTCGATCAGGACCGCTATGAGCAAGCCCTGGCCGAGCAAGGCATGACGTCGGAAATGCTGGAGCAGGACCTGCGCGACCAATACGTCGCCAGCCAGTTCGGCGCCGCCGTCTTCGCCGGCGCGCGCGTCCCGCGCATTTACGGCGCCCTGCTCGCCGGGCAGGCCCTGGAAACGCGCGATGGTCGTTGGTTCACCGTGACCCAGGCCATGGCCGGTTCCGCTCCCGCCCCCACCGATGCTCAACTGACCGCATTCTTGAACGAGAACGCCGCTCAACTGCGCCGCCCTGAATTCCGCATGATCTCGATCGCGTTGTTCAACCCGGCCCCGAACAGCCAGGCCGCGCCGATCACCGAGGAGCGCATTCGCGAACGCTTCGAGTTCCGCAAGGCCGCCCTGACCAATCCGGAAAAGCGCACCTTCGTGACGCTGACCGTCCCGACCAAGGCCGCCGCTGACCGCGTCGTGGCGGAACTGCGCGCCGGCAAGACCCCGACCGAAGTCGCCGCCGCCAACAAGATCGAAGCCGCCGCCTATAATGACACGCCGCAAAGCGCCCTGGGCGACCCCGCCGTCGGCGCTGCCGTCTTCGGCCTGTCCGCCAACCAGGTCTCGAACCCGATCCAGAGCCGCGTCGGCTTTACGGTCGCCAAGGTGACAGGCGTCACCGCCGGCGCCCCCGCCACCCTGGAAAGCGTCCGCAGCGCCCTGATCGACGAACTGCGCGCCGAAGACGTGAAGGGCGCGACCTACGCCAAGGTCGAACAGTACGAGAAGGCTCGTCAGGACGGCAAGAACATGGCCGACGCCGCTCAGGCCGTCGGCGCTCGCCTGGTGCAACTGCCGCCATTCACCGCTGACGGTCGTCTGCCGGATGGTCAACCGCTGAACGCTCCGCGCCAGATCTTCGAGTCGGCCTACGCCCTCTCCAAGGGTGGCGAGAGCGACATCATCGATGCCGGCGAAGGCCAGTATTTCGCGGTCCGCGTCGATGACATTCGTCCGGCCTCCCTGCCGACCCTGGCCGAAGTCCGCGCGCCCCTGGCCCAGCAATGGACCTTGCGTGAAAACGCCCGCCGTCTATCCGCCAAGGCTGAAGAACTGGCCGGTCGTATTCGCGCCGGCGAGGACATCGCCAAAGTGGCCGCTTCGGCGGGCGCTCAACTGTCGACCCGCGCCGGCGTTCAGCAGAGCCAGGCCAGCCAGACCGAACTGGGCGAAGGCGTCCTGCGCGGCCTGTTCGGCCAAGGCAAGGGTCAGGTCTTCACCGGCGCCCAGTCGGCCAACAGCTTCGTGGTCGGCCATGTCGACGCCATCCACGCCGCCGTCCCGGCTCTGGCCGCCCCGCTGGTCGAACAGGTTCGTCCGCGCCTGACCCAGGCGATGGCCAACGCCATGGTCGAGCAAAGCTTCAATGCCGCCGCGGCGCGCGTGAAAGCCAAGAACGACCCCGCCGCCGCCATCACCGCCCTGGGCATCGAAGCCCCGGCCGCTGCTCCTGCGGCTCCGGCCGCCCCTGCGCCAGCCAAGAAATGAGCGCAGGCGTCGGACAGGAAGCTGAACGCGCTGCGTTTGTCTCAGGCCTGACTTCAGGCCGCCCTCAGGTCGTCGTTCGCCGATTGATCGACGACCTGGAGACGCCCGTCTCGGCCTTCCTCAAGGTCGGACACGGGCGTCCCTACGCCAGCCTGCTGGAGTCGGTCGAAGGCGGTGCAGTCAACGGCCGCTATTCGATCGTCACCCTGGCCCCCGACGTTGTCTGGCGCTGCCGCGACGGCAAGGCCGAGATGGCGCGGGGCGAGGCCGTCCTCGCCGACCGCTTCACCGCCGAAGACCGACCCGCGCTAGACTCCCTGCGCGCCCTGATCGCCGCCACCAAGTTCGACCTGCCCGACGACCTGCCGCCCATGGCCGCCGGCCTTTTCGGCGTCTTCGGCTACGACATGGTGCGTCTGCTGGAGCCGCTGGGCCCGGCCAATCCCGATCCGCTGAACCTGCCCGACGCCGTCATGGCGCGGCCGTCGCTGGTCGCCATCTTCGATTCGGTGAAGCACGAGATCGTCCTGATCGCCGCCGCCTATCCCGACAGCGGCGCGGACGCGGACACAGCTTTCTCAGCCGCCATCGCGCGCCTCGACGAGTTCGAGGACCGCCTGCGCAGCCCGCTGCCGATCCAGCGAGAGGCCGAGCCGGTCCCCGCGCCCGATTTCCACACCCCCGTCGACGCTGATGGCTTCGACGCCATGGTCGCCAAGGCAAAGGACTACATCACCGCCGGCGACATCTTCCAGGTCGTCTTGGCCCACCGCTTCTCGGCGCCGTGGAACCAGGACCCGTTCGCGTTTTACCGGTCGCTGCGTCGCGGCAACCCGTCGCCCTATCTCTTCTTCCTCGACTACGTCGATTTCCAGCTGGCCGGCTCCAGCCCCGAAATCCTTGTCCGACTGAAGGACGGCCGCGTCACCATCCGTCCCCTGGCCGGCACGCGTCCGCGCGGCGCCACGCCGGAACTGGACCGGGCGCTGGAAGCCGAACTGCTGGCCGATCCCAAGGAACGCGCCGAGCACCTGATGCTGCTCGATCTGGGCCGCAACGACGTGGGCCGTGTCTCCTCGCCCGGCTCGGTCGAGGTCACGGAAAGCTTCGTCGTCGAACGCTACAGCCAGGTCATGCACATCGTCTCCAACGTGCACGGCGCAGCTGATCCCAAGCTGGACGCGGTGGACACGCTTCTGGCCGCCCTGCCCGCCGGCACCCTGTCAGGCGCGCCCAAGGTGCGGGCCATGGAGATCATCGACGAACTGGAGACCGAGAAGCGCGGCGTCGGCTATGGCGGCGGCGTGGGCTATATCTCGGCCAATGGCGAGGCGGACATCTGCATCGTCCTGCGCACCGCCATGTTCGCCCAGAACAAGATCTTCGTTCAGGCCGGCGCCGGCGTCGTCGCCGACAGCGACCCGGCGGCCGAATACGCTGAAACCCTGGCCAAGGCTCGCGCTCCGATGAAGGCGGCCGAGGACGCGTGGCGATTCACCGCAACGACTCGCGGCCAGGGCGCCGACGGCAAGATCTAAGGATTGGAAACCGTGGAACCCTGGTCGAACGACACGCCGGGGCCCACGACCATGGTCCCCGCCAGCAGCACCGCCGCTGTCGCGGCGAAGGCCGCCGCCGCCAGCAGGCGCAGCGGTTTCGGCTGTTCGATGGGCGGTTCGTTCAACAGGTCGCGGGCGTCGCGGATGGCTTCTAGGCGGGTCAAGACGGATTTCTTCCGATGGCGATGCTCCTGTATCGCGCGGACAGCTTAACGTCCGCTTTCAGTCCGCCTTCGCTTGGCGCGTCGTCCCTCCCGTCCTAAGTAGCCAGCCATGATCCTCGTCGTCGATAACTACGACAGCTTTACCTACAACCTCGTCCACTACCTCGCGGAGTTGGGCACCCAGACGCACGTCGTCCGCAACGACGACCTGACGGTGGACGAAGCCTGGGCCCTCAAGCCCGAAGCCGTGCTGCTGTCGCCCGGCCCCTGCGCCCCGGATCAGGCCGGAATCTGCCTGCCCATCCTGAAGACTGCGCCGCTGGACATGCCGATCTTCGGCGTCTGCCTGGGCCATCAGGCCATCGGCCAGGCCTTTGGCGGCGAGGTGATCCGCGCCAAGACCCTGATGCACGGCAAGACCTCGCCGATCGAGCATGAGGGCCGCAGCCTGTTCAAGGGCCTGCCCTCGCCCTTCACCGCCACCCGCTATCACTCCCTGGCCGTGCGTCGCGAGACCCTGCCGGACGAGTTGGAAGTCACCGCCTGGACCGCCGATGGCGAGATCATGGGTCTGGCCCACCGCACCCGGCCGATCCACGGCGTCCAGTTCCACCCGGAATCCATCGCCACCGAGCACGGCCACGCCATGATCGCCAACTTCCTCGATCTGGCGGGCGTCAAGCGTCTGGCGACGGTCTGAGCCCATGGACGGTTTCAAGCCTCTGCTGGGCAAGCTGGTGGACGGGCGCGTCCTGACGCCAGATGAAGCCCACGCCTTCTTCTCCGCCTGCCTGCGCGGCGAGCCGACGCCGTCCCAGGTCGCCGCCGCCGTGACCGCCCTGCGCATCCGCGGCGAGACGGTGGACGAGATCGTCGCCTTCGCCACCGCCATGCGCGACGCCGCCCTGTCACTGGATCATCCCTTTGACGATGTGATCGACACCTGCGGCACCGGCGGCGACGGCCAGCACACCTACAATGTCTCGACAGCCGCCGCCTTCGTCCTGGCGGGCGCGGGGCTCAAGGTCGCCAAGCACGGCAACCGCGCCATCAGTTCCAAGTCCGGCTCGTCTGACGTTCTGGCCGCGCTGGGCGTCAACCTGGACGCCACCATCCCGCAACAGGCCCGCGCCCTGGATCAGGCCGGCATCGCCTTCCTGTTCGCCCCCACCTATCACGGGGCCATGCGCCACGTCGGGCCAGTGCGTGCCGAGATCGGTTTTCGTACGGTTTTCAACCTTCTGGGGCCGCTTTGTAATCCGGCGCACGCGAACCGTCAGGTCATGGGCGTCTATGACCCCGCCCTGCTGGAGCCTCTGGCCGAGGTGCTGGGCCGTCTCGGCGCGCGGCGCGCCTGGACCGTCCACGGTCAGGGTTTGGATGAGCTGACCACCACAGGTGCGACCGAGGTGGCCGAGTGGAAGGACGGCGCCGTCCGCCGCCTCACCGTCACCCCCGCCGACGCCGGATTGCCTCTGGCGACGCTGGACGACCTGCGCGGCGGCGACGCCGAGTATAATGCCGCAGCGCTGAAGGCCCTGCTGGCGGGCGAGCGCGGCCCCTATCGCGACATCGTCGTGCTGAACGCCGCCGCCGCCCTGGTCGTGGCCGACCGCGCCGCCGACCTGCGTCAAGGCGCCGAACTGGCCGCCGCCGTCATCGACGATGGTCGCGCCGCCCGCGCGCTGGAAACCCTGGTGCGCGTCACCAACACCCCTATCGACCCCGAGGCCGCATGACCGACGTTCTGGCGAAGATCGCCGCCTACAAGCGCGACGACGTGGCCGCCCGCAAGGCCGCCACCTCTCAGGACACCATAGAGGCCCTCGCCCGCGAAGCCTCGGCCCCGCGCGGCTTCCGCGCCGCACTGGAACGGGTCGCCGAGGAAACCGGCCGCCCCGCCCTGATCGCCGAGATCAAGAAGGCCAGCCCGTCCAAGGGCCTGATCCGTGCCGACTTCGACCCGCCTGCGCTCGCAAAAGCTTACGAACGCGGCGGCGCGACCTGCCTGTCCGTCCTGACCGACGGCCCCAGCTTCCAGGGCGACGACGCCTTCCTGGCCGCCGCCCGCGACGCCGTCGCCCTGCCCTGCCTGCGCAAGGACTTTCTGGTCGATCCCTGGCAGGTGGCCGAGAGCCGCGCCCTGGGCGCCGACTGCATCCTGATCATCCTGGCCATGGTGGATGACGCCCTGGCCGCCGACCTCCTGGCCGAGGCCGAGCGATTCGGCATGGACGCCCTGATCGAGACCCACGACGAGGCCGAGATGGCCCGCGCCTGCAAGCTGGGCGGCGATCTGGTCGGGGTCAACAACCGCAGCCTTCGCACCTTCGAGGTCGACCTCGACGCCACCGAGCGCCTGTCCATGCTCAGCCCGGTCAAGGCCCTGCTGGTGGCCGAAAGCGGCATCTTCACCCCCGACGACGTCGCCCGCGTCGCCGACGCCCACGCCCAGGCCATCCTCGTCGGTGAAAGCCTGATGCGTCAGGATGATGTGGAAGCGGCGACCAAGGCCCTGCTGTCGTTGAGCTAGTATCCGCCTCCGAGCGGGCATTGGCGTTTGGGAAGCAATAGCGGAAGGTAAGGCATGACTACCATCACGGCCCGCCTTGATCTCAGTCCAGAAAGTTCGCTGCTCCTCCTCAAGATCGGCGAACCTTCGAACAACGATCTGAGTGTGATCGTCATCGAGGCCAAGCCTGGAACAGGCGTGATTGAGACGGAACTAGGCCCAGCGAATCCCATAGAAGCGGACGCCACAAGCCGAGCCTTCGAGTTCATTTGGTGGAACTACGTCGCCTACAGCGTACGAAACGAAAGCTATTGGCAGCAGGAAGCTGGACAACCAACCGAAGCCGGCCTCACCGGCGTCAAAACCGCCAGCGCCTTTCTGGCCTATGTATCCGCTACGACGATTGCCACGGATGATTACCCCGGCAGGCTTATGCATTGGTTCCTCAACACCGAATGGCACTGCATCGACGTTGTGAGCAACACCGCGCCTGAAGTGCGCGAACTCTCGCCCGCAGAAATTCTAAGGGTTCAGGCGCCTGCGCCCATCGGACAGCGGCCGAGTTGACATTCAGCAAGAACACTTACAGAACATCGACAACGGTTCACGCCTTGTTCTGGAAGCCTTGCGCCCATGCTCACCAAGAAGCAGCACGAACTCCTGATGTTCATTCATGAACGGATTCAGGAAACGGGCGTCTCGCCCTCCTTCGACGAGATGAAGGAGGCGCTCGATCTGGCGTCCAAGTCGGGCATTCACCGCCTGATCACGGCGCTTGAGGAGCGCGGCTTCATCCGCCGTCTGGCCCACCGCGCCCGCGCCCTGGAAGTGACCAAGCTGCCGGAACAGGCCACGGCGGGCGCGCCGCGCGGCCACGCGGGCTTCAGGCCCGGCGTCATCGAGGGCGGCGGTCGTCCCAAGGCGGCCGAACCGGCCAACGACACCCGCGAACTGGCCCTTATGGGCAAGATCGCCGCGGGCACGCCCATCGACGCCATCGAGCATGAAACCGCCCGCTATCCGGTGCCGGAGGCCATGCTGGGCGCGGGCGAGCACTATCTGCTCGAGATCGAGGGCGACTCGATGATCGAAGCCGGCATCCTCAACGGCGACATGGTCATCATCAAATCGACCGGCGACGCCTCGTCCGGCGAGATCGTTGTGGCCCTGGTTGAGGGCGAGCAGGCCACGCTGAAGCGCCTGCGCAAGAAGGGCGCCTCCATCGCCCTGGAGCCCGCCAACCGCAACTACGAGACCAAGATCTACGGTTCGGATCAGGTCGCGGTTCAAGGCAAGCTGGTCGGCCTTATCCGCCGCTATCACTGAAGTCGGGATCGGCCTGACGCGTCCAGGGCCTGCGCCCGCGCACGTCGGCCGCCCACACCGCCTTCCAGCCCGCGCCGACGCGCCACAGTTCGACCGAGCCGCCGCGCGCATAGTCCACGCCGTCTAGCACCAGCCGCCCGGTGCATGACGCGGGCAGTGACGTCAGTTCGGCCCGACTGCTGACGACCGCCGCCGAGCGGCACATCGCCTCCAGTTGCTCGCCCGTCGGCGGCTTCTTACCCCACCACAAGGCGAACGGCCCGGCCTCGCGGGTTTCCGGCGCGCAGAAGGACCGCTTGCAGGTCCAGCCCTCGTCCGCGCGCGGCGTCAAGTCCAGCCCCCGCCGCCCCGACCACAGGTCCGCCGCGAACTGCCTCACGCCGGGGCGCACCACGACCGCCGCCTCGGCCTGACGCCAGGCCGCATTGGTCCCCCCGTCGCCGATCCACAGATCAGGCGCCGCCGGACGCGGCCAGATCAGCACCGCCGCCGCCAGCGGCAGGCCCAGCCAGCGCAAACGCCCCCGCCACAGGCAGATGAACAGAATGCCGAGGAAAGCGATCGGCAGGGCCGCCGCTGGCGCGCTGGCCACCGTCCGCACCGCCCCTGGCAGGCCCGCCGTCCAGTGACCGATGGCCAGCATCAGATCGACCCCCTTGCCCGCCAGCCACAGAAAGGGCGCGCCCAGCCCCAGCGGCTCCAGCGCGGCCCCGAGCGCCAGGGCCGGCATCAGGATGAAGTCCGCAATCGGCGCCGTGCCCAGATTGGCGATCAGGCCATAGACCGCCGTCCGGTTGAAATGCTGCATGGCGAACGGCCCGGTCGCCATGCCCGCCACCAGGCTGGCGGTGCAGGCGATCAACAGCCAGCTTCCCAGGCGCTGCGCCGCCACGATGGGCCAGGGAGCCGAAATCTCCTTGATCCTACGCGGCCAGACCTCGGCCAGCGCCACCAGCGCCGCCGTCGCCGCAAACGACATCTGGAACCCCGGCGTGACGATGGCCTCGGGCTGCAGCAACAACACCGCAAAGGCCGCGACCGCCAGGGCGTGCATGGTCACCGCCTGTCGATCCAGCAGGATGGCGACAAAAGCGATGGAGGCCGTGATCGCCGCCCGCTCGGCCGGTGGCGGCGCGCCCGACACCACCAGATAGGTTCCCACCGCGATCAACCCCGCGACGGCCGCAACCTTCTTGCCCGACACCCGCAGCGCCAGCCACGGCCAGGCCGCGACGCCCAATCGCACGCCAAAGAAGACAAAGCCGCCGACGATGGCCATGTGCAGGCCCGAGATCGACAGGATGTGCGCCAGCCCGGAATCGCGCATGGCGTCCAGATCCTCGCGCCCGATCCAGGCCTCATGCCCGGTGGTCATGGCTGCGGCGATCCCGCCGGTCCGCTCGCCCAGCCGCGCCACAATGCGTTGGGCCAAGGCATAGCGCGCCGCATTGATCTTCATCGCCATCCGCACCCGCCACGGCGGCTCAGGCAGGGCCGTGGGTCGCGTCTGGCCCAAAGCGAACAGCGTCCCGCCCATGCCCTGGAAATAGGCGTTGCGGCCAAAGTCATAGGCACCCGGACTGGCCAGAGCCGGCGGCGGGTTCAGGATGCCGAACAGCCGCACCGCCTCGCCCGGCGCCGGCGGCTCGCCCCGCACCGTAGCCCGCAGCCGCACCGGCGTCGCCTCGGGCGCCAATCCCCTGATCCGCACCGGCGCCACGACGATTCGCGCGCCCCGCTCGCCGGGACTGTCGACATCCATGACCCAGGCCTCGACCACGGTTGGCTCGGCCAGGGACGGCGCAATCGGCCCGCTGACCGCCTCGGTCCGCAGCTTGGCCACCGCCGCCCCGCCGCACAGACAGGCCAGCATCAGCAGGATCAGGGTCCAGCGCCGCGCCAGCCCGAACCGCCGCGCCCCCAGCCAGGCCGCGCCCGCCAGCACCGCCGCGACCATCAAGGGCCACCCGGCCGGTTCGGCCCTCAAAGCGAAATAGGCCGCGCCCCCCCCGCCGAAGAAGACCGGCGCCCACAACCGCCACCGGTCCGTCTGATCCGCGACCTCGGCGCGCAGCCTCTCAAGAACCCTTACGGCAAGGCTTCGCTTTGGCGCGCGCGGGCGTATAAGGGCCTCCGCAACGGACCCTTCCTGAATGACCTCCCCCTCCTCGACTGTCGTCACCCGCTTCGCCCCCTCGCCCACAGGCTACCTGCATATCGGCGGGGCGAGAACCGCGTTATTCAACTGGCTATACGCCAAGAGCCGGGGCGGGAAATTCCTGATCCGCGTCGAGGACACGGACCGCGAGCGTTCGACCGACGACGCGGTCAAGGCCATCTTCGACGGCTTGTCCTGGCTGGAGCTGTTCGGCGACGAAGAACCCGTCTTCCAGTTCGCTCGCGCCGATCGCCACCGCGAGGTCGCCGAGCAACTGCTAGCTGCGGGCCATGCCTACCGCGACTTCCTGAGCGCCGATGAGACCAATGCCCTGCGCGACGCCGCCAAGGCCGAGGGCCGCGACTTCGTCTCGCCCTGGCGCGACCGCGAACCGACCGTCGACGATCTGGCCAAGCCCTCCACCATCCGCTTCCGCCGCCCGCTGGATCAGGCTGTCGTCGTCGATGACGCGGTGCAAGGCAGCGTGCGCTGGGAATCCTCGTCCCTGGACGATCTGGTCATCGTCCGCTCGGACGGTGCCCCGACCTACAACCTGGCCGTGGTGGTGGACGACCATGACATGGGCGTGACGCACGTCATTCGCGGCGATGATCACCTGAACAACGCCGCTCGTCAGAGCCTGATCTATGACGCGCTTGGCTGGACCCGTCCGACCTTCGCCCACATCCCGCTGATCCATGGACCGGATGGCGCCAAGCTCAGCAAGCGCCACGGCGCGCAAGCGGTGCATGAATACGCCGAGATGGGCTATCTGCCTGAGGCCATGCGCAACTATCTGGCGCGCCTGGGCTGGGCCCACGGTGATCATGAGCTGTTCAGCGACGAACAGGCCATTGAATGGTTCGACCTGCCGGGCATCGGCAAGGCGCCTGCCCGCCTCGACTTCGACAAGTTGGCCCACGTCAACGCCCACTGGATCCGTCTGGCCGAGGACGACCGCCTGGCCAAGTTGACGCTGGACGCTCATCTGTCCAAGGGCCGCACTCTGCAGCCCGATGACGAGGCCCGCCTGATGCGCGCCATGCCCTTCGTCAAGGATCGGGCCAAGACCATTGTGGAACTGGCCACCCAGACAGAGTTCGTGCTCAAGGCTCGCCCGCTCGCTCTCGACGAGAAAACACGGGGCCTCCTGACCGGCGAAGGCGGCGAAAGAATTTCACGACTCCGTGAACGACTCCGTCTTTTCCAGAGTTGGGACGTTTTCGCCCTCGAAGCCGAACTTAAGGCATTCGCCGAAGAAGAAGGCGTAGGTTTCGGAAAAATTGGACCTTCCATGCGCGGCGCTCTGACCGGCGGGTCCGTGTCGCCGGACATTGCGAGAATTCTTGCCGCCCTGGGACGCGACGAAGGTCTGGGGCGCTTGGATGATGCGCTGCAACAGACTAAGTGAACACCCATAACCATGCAGGCTGGACGCCTCCCCGCGCCCGGCCCGAAGAAAAATAAGGGGCCTAGATGACTGAACAAGCGAAACCCGCCGGCACGGCGACCTTTACCTACGGCGACAAGAACGTCGAACTTCCTGTCCTCGCGGGCTCCACCGGACCGGACGTCATCGACATCCGCAAGCTGTACGGCGCGACCGGCGCCTTCACCTTCGACCCCGGCTTCACCTCGACGGCGGCCTGCGAAAGCGCCCTGACCTTCATCGACGGCGACGAAGGCATCCTGCTGCACCGCGGCTATCCCATCGACCAGTTGGCGTCGAAGTCCAACTTCATCGAAGTCTGCCACCTGCTGCTGCACGGCGAACTGCCGACCGCCGCCCAATACGAGAAGTTCGAAAACAGCATCACCATGCACACCATGTTGCATGCGCAGTTTGATCGCTTCTTCGAAGGTTTCCGCCGCGACGCCCACCCCATGTCGATCATGGTCGGCACCGTCGGCGCCCTGTCGGCCTTCTATCACGACAGCCTGGACATCCATGATCCGGTACAGCGCGACATCTCGGCCATCCGCCTGATCGCCAAGATGCCGACCATCGCGGCCCGCGCCTACAAGTACCACATCGGCCAGCCCTTCATCTCGCCGCGCAACGACCTGTCGTACGCCGAGAACTTCCTGCGCATGTGCTTCGCCGTCCCGGCCGAGGACTATGTGGTCGATCCGGCCCTGGTTCGCGCCATGGACCGCATCTTCACCCTGCACGCCGACCACGAGCAGAACGCCTCGACCTCGACCGTCCGTCTGGCCGGTTCGTCGGGCGCCAACCCGTTCGCCTGTATCGCCGCCGGCATCGCCTGCCTGTGGGGCCCGTCGCACGGCGGCGCCAACGAAGAAGCGCTGAACATGCTCAAGGAAATCGGCACGCCGGACCGCATTCCTGAGTTCATTCAGGGCGTTAAGGACAAGAAATACAAGCTGATGGGCTTCGGCCATCGCGTGTACAAGAACTACGATCCGCGCGCCAAGGTCATGCAGCAGTCGGCCTATGAAGTGCTGGCCGCCACGGGCCGCGAGAACGATCCGCTGTTCCAGGTCGCCAAGGAACTGGAGCGCGTCGCCCTGTCGGACGAGTACTTCACCTCGCGCAAGCTGTTCCCGAACGTCGACTTCTACTCGGGCATCACCCTGTCGGCGATGGGCTTCCCGACCACCATGTTCACCGTCCTGTTCGCCCTGGCCCGCACCGTGGGCTGGATCTCGCAGTGGCAGGAAATGATGGCCGATCCGTCGCAGAAGATCGGTCGCCCGCGTCAGCTCTACACCGGCCCGACGCAACGCGACTACGTGCCGATCGAACAGCGCGGCTAAAGCCGTGTCTCGGGCTGCGTCGGGTCGAAAAGGCGAAGCCTTTTGACCGCAGCCCACCAAGAATGAAAAACGCCGGGGCGAAAGCTCCGGCGTTTTTTGTTCGCAGAAGAAGGCCGCTGAAACGGCCCCGCTGTGCTAGGTGTTCGACATGAGCGACCAAAACGACGACACGCCCGCCGCCGAGACCCCGGCCCAGAAGGCGCTGCGCCTGAAACAAGCCGCGCTGAAAGCCCGCTCCGGTCCGCCGCAAAAGGGCGGCCTGAAGCGCGACCAGTCGGTCACGGTGAAGTCCGGCTCCAACAAGCCCTGGATGACTCGCTAAGCGGCCGTCTTGGATGTCATCTCAGGGTGGAAAGCGGTCGTTGAAGCCATAGATTGATCTGATGAAGTTCGGCGAACTCAAATCCATCGGACATAACATCGCTGACTCGCTCGGGAGCGGCATATGTCTGCTCGTAGGCTACTACGAGGTGGACATCTTCGCCGAAGCAGCGGGTTCGCCAACAGGCTACATTGAGGTGGACTTCCTGACTGGAACAAGTTCGGGCAGCCCTACGTCTCCGACCCTGACCAAAGTCATCATGCTGTATCGGGATGCTCTTGATCGGCTCTGCGCAAGCCACGGCACAAGCGCATCAGCGTTCGCTGCCCTAACTGTTCGCTTCGCCACGGACAGCAGATACGGGGGGCATTTCACTGTCACCGTGGAAGACCAGACAGGTCGCCGGTCGATCGACGAATATATCGGCATACCGGGCCGCAAACTGAAGGTCCGCAACGGGTCGAAAGCGGACGCGCTTTCAGCAGAGACACGCCGACATTGCTGATTGCACCTTCAGCCCTTCGTCGCCGCAATCACCCGCAGCACCGCATCCGCCGCCAGTTCCGAAGGATCGGGACCGCCACGGCCCATCAGGTCTAGGGCCGCCGTTTGGCGCGCGGCCTGTTCGGCGGCGGCCTGCGGGTCTGCAAGGAGATGACCGACGACTTCGGACAGCTTCTCGGGCGTGGCGTCGTTCTGAATGAACTCGGGGGCGATCCGGTCGTCGGCGGCGATGTTGAACAGGGTGATGTGCTTGGCGGTCACCAGGTTCTTCATCAGTAGGTATGACAGCCCGTCGATCTTGTAGGCGATGACCATGGGCGCGCCGGCCAGGGCCAGCTCGGTCGAGACGGTGCCGCTGGTGGCCAGGGCCACATTGGCCGCCTTCATCGCATCATACTTGTCCGCCTCCTGCACCAGATGAGCGCGGAAGGGCCAGGCGGCGACGCGGCCGGCGACATCGGCGGCGACCGTGCCGGCGGCGACCACGGCGACCTCCAGCGACGGGTTCGCCGCCTTGAGACGCTTCACCGTCGCCTCGAAAACGGGCGTCATGCGGGTGATCTCGCTGGGCCGACTGCCCGGCAGGACCAGCAGCAGGGGCGCTTCGGCGGCGATGCCGCGCGCGGCACGGAACCGAGCGCCATCAGCGCTGGCCATATCGACGTGCAGGGCCTGTGACCCCACAACCGTCGTCGGCAGACCCTCGCGCTCGAACCAGGGCGCGTCGAAACTGTAGAGAGACAGCAGGTGATCGACGCTGGCGGCCAGGGTCTTGGCCCGGCCCGGACGCGAGGCCCAGACCTGCGGCCCCACATACTTGATCAAGGGCACGCCCGGCAGGACCTCGCGCAGGGCCTTGGCCACACGGATGGTGAAGCCCCAACTGTCGATCAGAACGACGGCGTCCGGCCGCTCGGCTTTGGCCAGCGCGACCGTGTCGGCCACCCGACGCTTGACCAGGCCATAGGCCTTCAGCCCCTCGATCCAGCCCAGGATGGACAGTTCGGCGATGTCGAAGGGGCTGACCACGCCCTCGGCCGCCATCTTGGGCCCTCCGACGCCGACGAAGGTGACGTCCGGTCCCAAACGCGCCTTCAAGGCTTGCGCCAGACCGGCGCCCAAGGCGTCGCCGGACGCCTCGGCGGCGACCAGCATGATCTTCAGGGGACGGCTCATCGTTCAACGCCCCAGACAAACAGGCCCAGACGGTTCGCCGCGGCTACCAGTGCCTCATGGTCGATGATGATCAACCGCCCGGCGAAGCCGCCGATACCCGCCAGACCCGCAGCGGCCGCCAGTTCAACGGTCGTTGGGCCGATCACCGGCATGTCCACGCGCAGGTCCTGGATCGGCTTGGGCGCCTTGCCCAGCGCGCCCTTCAGCGCGCCCGGTGCGCCATGCAGGTCGGCGGGCAGCCCCGCCACGCGGCGCAGCATCTCGTCCGTGCCTTCCTGCGCCTCGACCGCCAAAACCAGTCCGTCGCAAACAACCGCGCCCTGGCCAATATCTAGTTCGCCTGATTTTTCAGCAACATGCAGCGCCTTCTTCAGGTCCGCCAGTTGCACCGCCGTCGGCGACACCGCGCCCAGCGCGCCGGGCGCCAGCGCTTCGCCGCCCAGAATATCGTCCGCGCCCTCGACCGCGTAGCCTTCAGCCTCGAACACCGACAGGATCTTGCGCAGCAGGGCGTCATCGCCCTTGGTCGCCGCCGCCACGATGCCGGGCAGCAGGGTCGCACCCTTGAAGTCGGGCTTCAGGTTCTTGAAGTCGGGCCGGTTCACATAGCCGGCCAGACAGACGGCCTCGCAGCCTTCGGCCTTCATCGTCTTCAGGATACGGCCGATCTCGGCCATGCCGAACTCGGCGCCGGGCCAGCGGACCAGATGTTCGTCGGCGAAGCCCGCCAGACGGATGATGAAGACCGCCCGGCCCTCAGCCTCGCACCGCGCCGCGATCCGGGCCGGCAGATCGCCGCCCCCGGCGATCAGGCCCAGCTTGGGCGCCGCCTTCATTCCTTGCCCGGCAGGCAGAGTGGTCGCTTGGCGCCGTCGCGGATGAAGGCGACGATCTCCATGATCTCGGGCAGGTCGGCATAGGTCGCCTCAACCTGGTCCAGACGCTCGGCGAAGACGCCTTCGCCCTCGAACAGGTCGCGGAAGGCAGCCAGCAGGCGACGCACGGCGTCCTTGCCGTAGCCTTTACGCTTCAATCCGATCAGGTTGAGGCCGTGCAGGCTGGCGTGGTTGCCCCAGGCCGAGCCGTAGGGGATGACGTCGCGCGTCACGGCGGCCAGACCGCCGACGATGGCGCCCTGCCCCACGCGGCCGTTCTGGTGCACGGCGCACAGGCCGCCCAGGAAGACCTTGTCGCCGATCTGAGCGTGACCGCCCAGGGTCGCGTTGTTGGCCATGACGACATTGTCGCCGACCACGCAGTCGTGACCCACGTGGGCGCCGGTCATGAACAGACCGTTCGATCCAACGCGCGTCACGCCCGTGCCCTGCGGCGTGCCCCGGTTGAAGCTGGCATGTTCACGGATGACGTTGTCCGAGCCGATCTCCAGCCGCACCGGCTCGCCCTTGTAGCCATTGTGCTGCGGGTCGCCGCCGATGACGGCGAAGGGATGGATGACCGTCCGCGCGCCAACGCTGGTGTCCTGCTGGACCACCACATGGCTGACCAGCTTCACGCCCTCGGCCAGGATCACGCCCGGACCGACGATGCACCAGGGGCCGATCACCACGTCCTCGGCGATCTGGGCCGAGGCGTCGATCACGGCGGTCGGGTGGATGGTCACTGGGCAGGCTCCGCCACGGTCACGACCATGGCCATGAACTCGGCCTCGGCGGCCAGCTTGCCGTCGATGAAGGTCTCGCCTCGGAACTTGTAGGCGTCGCCGCGCGCGCGGATCACCTTGACCTCCATGCGCAGTTGGTCGCCCGGGCGGGCCGGTTTGCGGAAGCGCACGCCGTCGATCGACATGAACATGATGACCTTATCGGCCACCGCCACGTCCAGGGATTTGGACATCAGCAGGGCGCCCGTCTGGGCCATGGCTTCGACGATCAGGACGCCCGGCATGACCGGGTCGATCGGGAAGTGACCGGGGAAGAAGGGCTCATTGTGGGTGACGTTCTTGATGCCCACGATGGAGGTCGCCGCCACGAAGTCCTCGGCCTTGTCGACCAGCAGGAAGGGATAGCGGTGCGGCAGGCGACGCATCACCTCGGCGTAGTCGATCTTGTTGTCTTCGCTCATTCTTTCGATTCCTTCGCGCCCTTCTTCTGGGACGCCTGTTTGGACAGCCACACCGTCTCGCGCAAGAATTGGCGAAGCGGTTTGGCGGGATAGCCGGACCAGATTTCGCCCGGCGGGATATTTGCCAGAACGCCGCCGCCGGCCGCGACACGCGCGCCCTCGCCGATGGTGATGTGGTCGCCCACGCCCGCCCGGCCGCCGAAGATGCAGTTGTCGCCGCTGGTGACCGAGCCCGAGATGCCGGTGTGAGCCGCCATCAGGTTGTTTCGACCGATGACGCAGTTGTGGCCGATCATGACCAGGTTATCGATCTTGGTGTTCTCACCAATGACCGTGTCGTCATAGGCGCCCCGATCGATGCAAGAATTGGCGCCGATCGTGACCCCGTCCTGCAGGATGACGCGGCCCAGTTGTGGAATATCGACTGGACCGGCTTTCGACCCGGCGGCGCCGAAGCCCGCTTCGCCGATCCGCGCCCCGGCCAACAGCTTCACCCGGTCGCCCAACAGAGCGAAACCGACAGTGACATTCGAGCTGATCAGGCAATCGCGACCGATCTGGACACCTGGCCCGATCACGGTGTTGGCGCCAATGCGGCTGCCGCGACCGATACGGACACCCTCGCCCAGGATGGCGCCCGGCTCGACGACGACCGTGTCATCCTCGGCGGCCTCTGCGACCGTGATGGCGCGCTCCAACCGGACGGGGCGATGCAGCAGGGCCGAAGCCCGCGCCCACGAGGCCTGGGCCTCGCCCGAGACGATGACGGCGACGCCGGCCGGCGCCAGATCGACGGCCGAAGCCGGCACGATCACGCACCCCGCCTGGGTTTCCGCCAGGGCGGCGGCGAACTTGCGATCGCCCATAAACGCAATCGCGCCCCGGTCCGCACTGGACAGGGGCGCAACGGCCGAGATGACGATCTCGCCGCCCCGGACCACCTCCCCGCCGATATGTTCGGCAAGGGCGGCGACCGTCAGGGGCGACAGGGTCTGAAAGAACCTCGGATCGGGCATGGCCCGCCTTACGACTGCGGCTGAGCCGGAACCGGCATGCGGTTGAAGCTAAGCGTCGGCAGGGCCGTGTTCAGGCGCTGGATGACCAGCGGCGTGACGTCCATGGCCGGGTTCATGATGAAGACGCTCTCACGGTCGACCAGGATGCCGCAGCCCTTTTCCTGATAGACGGCGACCAGGATCGGCTCGATGGCTTCCGAAATCTTCCGGCGTTGCTCGGCCAGAGTGTAGCGCAGCTCGCCGTCGCGGGTCTGCTCCAGTTGTTGGGCTTCCTGAGCGCGCTGTTGCAGGGCCTGGCGGCGCTGGTTCATCTGCTCAGCCGGGATGGTCGAGGCACCGGCCTGCAGGGCCTGATACTCGGTCTGCAGTTGGGTGGCGTAAGGGGCGATCTCGCCCTGAACTTCCTGGGCCAGTTGCTCCATGCGCGTCTGCACAGCCTGACCAACGGTCGATTGGGCCAGAGCCTGCTGGTTGAAATAGACGCAGACGCCGGGGATCACCGGGCCAGGGTTGGCCGGGCCTTGAGCTTGGGCCAGAGCCGACGAAGCGGCGAGCGAAGCGATGGCGAAAGCGCCAATGGCAAACAGTTTCATCTTGAACCTTTGAGCAGACAGGAAGGCTGCAGTTAGAACTGGGTCGAAGTGGAGAAGCGGAAAGTCTCGGTCTTGTCGTAGTCTTCCTTGGACAGAACCTTGGACAGGTCGAAACGGATCGGTCCCATTGGCGAGCGCCAGTGGATGCTAAGGCCCGCAGCGGCGCGAAGCGCCAGGTTGTCGACGATGTTCGGATCGGGCACGCCCGTGGTGGAGTTCACCATATAGCGGTCATCCAGCATGCCTAGGGTGCCGACATCGGCGAACAGCGAGGTCTTGATGCCGTACTCGTCGGGCAGATAGTTCGGCACCGTCAGTTCAACCGTGCCGATGGCGTAGAAGTTGCCGCCGAGAGCATCGGTCGTGGTCAGATCTCGCGCGCCCATGCCGGCGGTTTCAAAGCCACGGAAAGTGTTGCCGCCCTTGAAGAAGCGGTCGTTGATCCGGATCGGATCGCCGTTCCAGCCCGACACATAGCCCGTCGATCCCTGCAGGCTGACCACCCATTTCGGCGTGATGCCATAGTACCAAGAGGCGTCGGCCTCGGTCTTCAGGTAGTTCACGTCGCCGCCGATGCCGGCGAAGTCCTGGCGCAGAGACGCCGACCAGCCGCGCGTGGGACGAACCGGATCATTCGTCCGATTGACCATCAGCGTATAGCCCGCCGACGAGTTCAGGAACGAACCTGCTTGATCGCAGAGCGCCGACGAGCCGGTGCCATTGCAATAGCCCGAAGGGATGATGACCTCGTCGGACTTCAGGAAGTAGCGCACGCTGAAGGAGGAGTAGCCGTTCAGCGGATAGCTGAGCCGCAGGCCACCGCCGGTCGAGCGATAGTCGTAGGACGAATACTCGCTCAGGTCGTAGCGCGTATGGAACAGGTCAAAGCCGGCGCGCAGGTCACGCCCCAGGAATTTCGGCTCGGTGAAACGGAAGTCGATCTGTTGACGCAGCGAGCCCCATTCGGCGCGCGCCACCACGTTCTGGCCCCGACCACGGAAGTTCCGCTCGGTAATGCCCAGGTTCAACACGAAGGAGTCGACCGAGCTGAATCCCGCGCCCACGGACAGTTCGCCAGTGGGTTGCTCTTCGACCATGACATTGACGACCGACCGATCGGGCGCGCTGCCACGCGTTTCCTCGATCTTGACGTCCTTGAAGAAGCCCAGGCCCCGCAGGTTGTTGCGCGAGCGCTCGACCAACGACCGATTGAACGCGTCGCCCTCGCCCACCATCAGCTCGCGCCGGATCACCGTGTCCAGGGTCCGCGTGTTCCCGACCACGTTGATCCGGTCGACATATACACGCTGGCCCTCCTTCACGTTAAAGGTGACGTCGATCGTATCTGTGTCAGGGTTGGCCTTGTAGGTCGGGTTGATCTCGACGAAGGCGTAACCGGCCGACCCGGCCGCGAACGTCAGGGTATCGACCGCATTCTCGATCCGGTCGCTCTCATAGAGATCTCCCGAACGGATGGGCAGCAGGCGCGTCAGGAAGTCAGCGTTCAGACGATCGCTCTCGGTGACGACCTTGACCTCGCCGAAGTTGTAGCGGTCGCCTTCGTCCAGGGTCAGCGTCATGCCGAAGGCGCTATTGTCCGGCTTCAGTTCAGCCACCGACGACAGGATGCGGAAATCGTAATAGCCGCGGTTCGTATAGAATTTCCGCAGTTGCTCGCGGTCGTAGTCCAGACGGTTCGGGTCGTAGTTGTCGTTCGAGCTGAACAACCGCCACCAGCTGGATTCCTTGGTGACCATCACATCGCGCAGGTCGCTGTCCGAGAAGGCCGTATTGCCCAGGAAGGTGATGGCGGCGACGCCCGTCTCCGGCCCTTCGTCGATCTCGAAGACCACATCGACGCGGTTCTGGTCCAACTGCACCAGCTTGGGCGTCACAGTGGCCGAGATGCGGCCGGACAGGCGGTACAGTTCAACGATCTTGCCGACGTCTTCCTGAACGCGGGCGCGAGTGTAGATGCCGCGCGGCTTGATCGTGACTTCGTCCTGCAGCTTCTTCTGAGCGAGCGCCTTGTTACCCTCGAACGTCACCTGATTGATGATCGGATTTTCCGCGATCTCGACGATCAGGTCGCCATTGGGCTGAAGACCCAGTTGCACGTTCGCGAACAGGCCCGTCCGTGACAGGGTACGAACCGCAACGTCGATCGTCGCCGCGTCGATGGTGTCGCCCGGCTGGATCGGCAGATAGGACAGGACCGTGGTCTGATCGATGCGCTGATTGCCGCGAACCATGATCCGATTCACGACAGCGCGATCTTCAGCCGGAGCCGTCACGACCACCTGCGGCTCCTGCGGAGCGGCCGCCGATGCGGCAGGCGCCGTCTGCGCCAGGGCCGGGCCGGCCAGGCCGGCGGCGACGGCCAACGCCAATGCGCTGGGACCAAGAATACGGCCACGGGTTCGGATCATGAGGCGACTGTCGTTCTGAATCATTCGGGGAACCATCGGGGGCTGGCGTCGGCTCACGAGACGAGCCCGCCGAGGAATTTGAAGAGATTGAGTTTCTGCAGGTCGTTCCAGGTCGCGAACAACATTAAACTGGCCAGCAAAGCAAGACCGACGCGATAGCCGGCCTCTTGAACCCGCGCCGCCACCGGCCGCCGCGCCACCGCTTCATAGGCGTAAAACATCAGATGCCCCCCATCCAGAACCGGAACGGGCAGCAGATTAAGAAAACCGATTCCGACCGAAAGTATGGCGGCGAAGCTAGTCAGCGTCAGCAGAAGATTGCCTGCCATGGCCAGCGGATCGGGATTGGCGGCCACTGCGGCGTTGGTCAGAGCGCCCGAGGCCTTGGCGATGCCCAGGGGACCACTGAACTGATCGCCCGATTCGCGACCCGTGAAGATGCGGCCGATATAGGTGAAGGTGGTGTTCAGAATGGCGCCGGTTTCCTTGAACCCCTGCCCCACGGCGGCGACCGGCCCATAACGGACATGGCGCACCTCATCGCGACTGGAGCCCAGACCCAGACCGATGCGTCCGATCGAAACCCGCCCGGCGATGGGATCATTCTCAACCCGGCGCTCTGGCGTTGCGGTCAACTGGACATCAGCACCCGCACGCTCGACCGTGAACTGCACCGGATCGCCGCTGCTCAGGGCCACGACGCGCGTGACCTCGCCGCCGTCAGAAATCAGCTTGCCGTTGACGCGGGTGATCAGGTCGCCAGGCAGGAACCCCGCGGCCGCGGCTGGCGATTCAGGCTGCACTTGCAAGACCCTGGCAGGGCGCTGCTCGACGCCCACCAGGCTGAACAGCAGGGTAAAGATGAAGATGGCCAGGACGAAGTTGGCGAACGGACCGCCCGCCACGACCAGCGCGCGCTGCCAAAGAGGTTTGAAATAGAGATAGTCGCGCTCGGCGCCGGGGCCGTGGGCGGCAACCACTTCTTTCTTCAGCGCATCCAGTCCGACCTTGTCCGGCACGCCGGTCGCATCCAGATCACCAGCGAACTTGACGTAGCCGCCCAGCGGCAGCCAGCCCAGGCGCCATTCGACGCCATACTTGTCGGTGCGCTGGAAGATGGCGCGGCCGAAGCCGATGGAGAAACGCTCCATCTTCACGCCAAAGGCGCGCGCGGTCAGAAAGTGGCCCAGCTCATGGACGGTGACGACCAGGGTCAGCACCAGCAGGAACGGCACAACATAGATCAGGGCCTGCCCAAGAACTCCTAGCATCCCAGTCATGTCTCCTGTCGCCCTCAGGCAGCAATCGCGAGCGAGGCGATGATGTCGTTCGCGATCCGTCGGGCCGCCGCGTCCACGGCCAGGGCCGCGTCACAGGCGTCGTCAGAACCGGAATCCATCCCCGCATTCGTCGCACGTTCCAAGGTGTCGGCGACGACTGCGGCAATATTGAGAAAGCCCAGCCGGCGGTCAAGGAAGGCCAGGGCCGCGACCTCGTTAGCCGCATTGAAGACAATCGGCGCCACGCCTCCGGCCGCCAGAGCCTCCCGCGCCAGCTTCAGCGCCGGGAACCGCGCCATATCGGGAGCCTCAAACGTCAGACGGCCCAGCGCTGCAAGGTCCAGCTTGGGCGCCGGCCAAACCATGCGGTCAGGCCAGGCCAGGGCGCAGGCGATCGGCGTCTTCATGTCCGGCGGCCCCATCTGGGCCAGGGTCGAGCCATCCACATATTCCACAAGGCTGTGGATGATTGATTCGGGGTGGACCACAACGTCGATCCGATCGCCGCTCATGGCGAACAGATAGGCGGCCTCGATCAGTTCCAGGCCCTTGTTGGCCATGGTGGCGCTGTCGACCGAGATCTTGGCGCCCATGCTCCAGTTGGGGTGGGCCACCGCCTGTTCCGGCGTGATCCGGCCCATGGCCTCGCGTGGCAGGGTGCGAAAAGGCCCGCCCGAGGCCGTCAGCACCAGCTTGGCCACCTGTTCCGGCGCTTCAGCCGGGAAGACCTGGAAGATAGCGGAATGTTCGGAATCGACAGGGATCAGCTTGCCGCCGCTGCGCTTGACCCGCTCGATCAGAGCCGGACCGCAGCAGACCAGGCTTTCCTTGTTGGCCAGGGCCAGGGTCGCGCCCGTTCCGGCGGCGGCCCAGGCGGAGCGCAGCCCGGCCGAGCCGACGATGGAGGCCATGACCCAGTCCACGGGCCGCGTCGCGGCCTCGACGATGGCTTCAGGCCCGGCAGCCGCTTCGATTCCGGTTCCTGCCAGCGCATCACGCAGTTCCGACAGGCGGGCGGGGTCAGCCGTGACAGCCAACTTGGGCCGCCAGCGCCGGGCCTGCTCAGCCAGACGCGCGATATTGTTCCCACCGGTCAGAACCTCGACCTGAAACGCGCCCGAACCGGCCGTTTCGGCCTGATCCATCAGGTCCAGCGTCGACGTCCCCACCGAGCCGGTCGAACCCAGCACGCTGACTTTGCGGGCGATCATGCGCCCTGCCCCAGCATCAGGACGATCACGCGCCCGGCGGCCACGACCACGACCGCAAACATCAGACCGTCCACCCGGTCCAGCAGACCGCCGTGGCCAGGAATGATGTTTCCCGCGTCCTTGACCCCGAAGCGGCGCTTCAACGCCGACTCCCACAGGTCTCCAGCCATGGTGGCCAGGGCTGCCGCCAAGCCTAGGACGCCACCCCAGAAGATGTTCAAACGGCCCATTTCCAGCCAGCCCGCCATGGCGGCGCCGGCGATCATCCCGGCGATCAGGCCGCCGATGAAGCCGGACCAGGTCTTATTGGGCGAAAAGCGCGGCCACAGCTTTGGGCCGCCCACGGCGCTGCCGACCAGATAGGCCAGGATGTCGGACGCCCAGGCCACGGCGAAGACCAGCACGGTCCAATACAGGCCCTGGGCATCGTTCAGGTCGCGCAACCAGATCAACAGGACGCACGGCCAGCCGAGGTAGAGCACGCCATAGGCCGCATCCAGCGCCTCGCCGCCCCGCGAGCGGGCGAACAGTCCGGCCGCCAGAGCGCCAAAGACCAGCAGAATCAACGCCAGCGACATCTGCCCGATGTGGGCCGCGACCACGGCGATGATCAGGGCCAGGGCAACCGCCGCCCCGACAGAGCGCCAGATGCGCGGCGCGCTCATCCGCGCCCATTCAAAGGCCAGCAGGCCGCATGCCGCCACCACCAGGGCGCAGAACCAGCCGCCTCCGGCCCAGGTCGCCAGCACGGCGGCCGGGGCCAGAACCACGGCGGAGGCTGCTCTCAAGCCGATGTCGCCGATTTTCAAAGCCATCAGTTGGTCGCCGCTTTCACTGCACCAGTATCGGGCAGCGCGTCGCGCCCGCCATACCGCCGCTCGCGGTCGCCATAGAGTGCGATCGCTTCACCCAGCGCCTCAGCGCCGTAGTCAGGCCACAGGATGTCCTGAAACACCAGTTCGGCGTAGGCAGCCTCCCACAGCAGGAAATTGGACAACCGCTGCTCGCCCGAAGTCCGCACAATCAGATCCACGGGCGGGGCGCCCGCCGTCGAAAGACCGGCGCCGAGGTCGTCCTCGCTGACCTCGCCCGTCAACTGCCCTGCACGCACGCGATCGACCAATCGTTGAGCCGCATCCACCAGATCTGCGCGTCCGCCGTAGTTGAAGGCCACCTGCAACAGGAAGCGGTCATTATGCGCCGTCTGCGCCTCGGCGCGGTCGACGATAGCTGCGATGTCCGCCGGCAAGCCCTTGCGACGCCCCAGGACCCGAACCCTGACCCCTGCCGCGTCCAGCCGCTTCAGATCACTGCCGACGAAAGCTCGCACCAGACCCATCAGGTCCGACACCTCGTCCGCGGGACGGCTCCAGTTTTCGGTCGAAAAACCGAACACGGTCAGGCAACGAACGCCAAACTCCGGCGCCGCCTTAATCGTGCGCCGAAGCGCCTGAACGCCCTCGCGGTGCCCCACGACGCGCGGCAGGCCCCGACGTTCGGCCCAGCGACCGTTGCCGTCCATGATCAGGGCGACGTGGCGAGGCCCCCTCTCAGGCGCCGTGGCGACGGTCTCGGCCGACATTTCCGCATTCCCTCCCGACGCGAAACTGCGTCAGACCTGCATGATCTCGACTTCCTTGGCCTTCAAGGCCTCGTCGATCTTCTTGATGGCGGCGTCGGTGTCCTTCTGGACCTCGGTCTCCATCTTCTTCTGCTCGTCCTGGCTGATCTCAGTCGCCTTTTCGGCCTTTTTCAGGTCGTCATTGGCGTCGCGGCGCACGTTGCGCACGGCGATCTTCTGCTGTTCGGCGTATTTGCCGGCCAGCTTGACCAGGTCCTTGCGGCGTTCCTCGGTCAGCGGCGGCACGGGAATGCGCAGGGTTTGACCATCGACGATCGGGTTCAGGCCCAGGCCGGCGGCGCGAATGGCCTTCTCAACCGGACCCACCATGCCCTTGTCCCAGACGCTGACCGAGATCATGCGCGGCTCAGGCACGCTGATGGCGGCCACGGCGTTCAGCGGCGAGTTCGAGCCATAGGCTTCGACCTGAACCGGGTCGAGCAGGCCCGAGTTGGCCCGACCGGTGCGCAGACCCGCGAAATCTTCCTTCAGCGAGTCGACGGATTTCTCCATGCGATCGCGATAGGTCTTGAGGTCAGGCTTGGCCATGGTGGTTTCCTTGGTCTGTCGTTCGAGTCGAGGGCCGCTTAAGCGGCTTTCTTGTTGGTGATGACGGTGAAGGTGCCTTCGCCCGCCAGCGTCTTGCGCAACGAGCCCTCCTCGCGGATCGAGAAGACCACGATCGGAATTTCGCTATCACGCATCAACGCAATGGCCGAGGCGTCCATGACGCGCAGGTCCTTGGCCAGGACGTCCTGATAGCTCAGCGTCTCATAACGGGTGGCGGAAGGGTCCTTCTTCGGGTCGGCGGTATAAACGCCGTCCACGCTGGTGCCCTTCAGCAAGGCGTCACAACCCATTTCGGCGGCGCGCAGGGCGGCGCCCGAATCCGTCGTGAAGAAGGGGGCGCCCACGCCGGCGGCGAAGATCACGACCCGTCCCTTTTCCAGGTGACGCATGGCGCGACGACGGATGTAGGGTTCGGCGATGGCGGCCATGGGGATGGCGCTCTGGACCCGCGTATCGACGCCGATCTTCTCGAGCGCGCCCTGCATGGCCAGGGCGTTCATGATGGTGGCCAGCATGCCCATGTAGTCGGCGTTGGCGCGATCCATGCCCTCGGCGGCCTTGGACAGGCCTCGGAAGATGTTGCCGCCGCCGATGACCAGGCAGATCTCGACGCCTTCACGAGCGACCTGGGCCACGGCCGCCGCCACCACATCAACGGTCTTCATGTCGATGCCGTAGGACTGATCGCCCATCAGCACCTCGCCCGAGACCTTGAGCAGGACGCGCTTGTATCGGAATTCGGAAGGGGCGTCGGGCATGGGTCTGGGTCCGTGGATACAGGGGTTACGCATCCGCGCGAAGTGAATCGGCGGTTCATCATAGACGAAGGGCGCGCCGGCCATCAAAGCCGAACGCGCCCTTTTGAAAATTCTTCCCTTTCAGGAAGAAACTTCGATCTTAGTTGCCGCCCATCATCGAGGCGACTTCGGCCGCGAAGTCGGGGCCTTCAACCTTCTCGACGCCTTCACCCAGCGCCAGACGGACGAAGCCGGCCAGGTGCAGGTTCGAGGAGCCCAGTTCCTTGGCCGAGTTGGCGACCAGTTGCTCGATGGTCACGTCAGGGTCCATGACGAACGGCTGCTTGGACAGCACCACGTCCTTCTGGAACTTGTTGATCTGACCTTCCACGATCTTCTCGATCATGTTTTCCGGGCGGCCTTCTTCCTTGGCCTTTTCGATCAGAACAGCGCGTTCCTTCTCGATGGCGGCCGGGTCCAGGTCGTCGGTGTTCAGCGACAGCGGAGCGGTCGCAGCAACGTGCATAGCGATCTTGCGGCCCAGTTCGCGCAGAGCGGTCTTGTCGCCCTCGCCTTCCAGGGCGACCAGCACGCCGATGCGGCCGACGCCCGGCGACACCGCGTTGTGGACGTAGGTCGAGACGACGCCTTCCGACACCGACAGGCGGGCGGCGCGGCGCAGTTGCATGTTCTCGCCGATGGTGGCGATCATGTTGGTCACTTCGTCCTGGACCGTCTTGCCGACTTCCAGTTCAGCGCCGTGCAGGGCTTCGACCGAGTGATGGTCCAGACCCAGTTGGGCGAACGACTTGGCGGCGTTCTGGAACAGGTCGTTACGAGCGACGAAGTCGGTTTCAGCGTTGAATTCGATGGCGGCGGCGACTTCGCCCTTGCCGTCTTCCTTCGACGCAACGGCGACCAGGCCTTCAGCGGCGACGCGGTCGGCCTTCTTGGCGGCCTTGGACAGGCCCTTGGCGCGCAGCCAGTCGATTGCTGCTTCGATGTTGCCGTCGTTTTCGACCAGCGCCTTCTTGCAGTCCATCATGCCGACGCCCGAACGCTCGCGAAGTTCCTTCACGAGGGCGGCAGTGATCTCGGCCATGTTCTTCTCCTGAAAATTCAAATGAGCGGCCGGGCATGGATAGCCCGGCCGCATGTCAGTTTGGCGTAGGCCCGATCATCGACCGGGCCCCGAGGGCGTCTTAGCCCTCGACCTTTTCTTCAGTCGTCGCGAGCAGTTCTTCAGCCACGGCTTCCGTACCGGCCGGAGCAGCTTCGGCTTCAGCCGGAGCAGCAACTGCTTCACGCAGCATCGGCTCAACCGGAGCTTCCGAAGCGCCCAGGTCAATGCCCGAAGCCGAAGCGCCGGCGGCCAGGCCGTCCAGGACAGCGTCAGCGATCAGGTCGCAGTAGGTCTGGATGGCGCGGGCGGCGTCGTCGTTGCCGGGCACCGGGTAGGTGATGCCGTCCGGGTCCGAGTTGGTGTCCAGGATGGCGATGATCGGGATGTTCAGCTTGCGAGCTTCCTGGATCGCGATCGCTTCCTTGTTGGTGTCGATCACGAACATGATGTCCGGGATCGAACCCATGTCCTTGATGCCGCCCAGCGACAGCTCAAGCTTGTCTTTCTCGCGCTGCAGGGTCAGCAGCTCTTTCTTGACGCGGCCTTCGCCGCCGTTGGCCAGAACGGTTTCCAGCTCACGCAGGCGAGCGATCGAGCCCGAGACGGTGCGCCAGTTGGTCAGCGTGCCGCCGAGCCAGCGGTTGTTCATGTAGTACTGGGCGCAGCGCGTGGCGGCTTCAGCCACCGGGCCAGCGGCCTGGCGCTTGGTGCCGACGAACAGAACGCGGCCGCCCTTTGCGGCGACGTCACGCACAGCCACCAGAGCCTGGTGGAACAGCGGCATCGTCTGCGACAGGTCGATGATGTGGATGTTCGAGCGCGAGCCGAAGATGTAGCGGTCCATCTTCGGGTTCCAGCGGTGCGTCTGGTGGCCGAAGTGAGCGCCGGCTTCCAGCAGCGTACGCATCGAGAAATCTGGCAGTGCCATGATCGTGGTGTCCTTTTTCCGATCAAACCTAGCGTGAGCGAGTAAAAGGACCGGACGGTCCCTCGGAACGGTGCAGGCCGGGATGTCTCCCCGGACCGCGCCACGCCCACGTGCGAAGTGCGCGGGCTCTCTAGGCGCATCGTCGGAAAAAGGCAAGTGCGTGAAGATGATCGGGATTTAACTTGTCCGCGGTTTCGATCCTCGGCCTCATGACGCCATGCGGATCTCCCACGCCCTCCTCCTTGCCGCCCTGGCCCTCCTGACGCTTGCCCCGTTGGCGACCGCCCAAACCACAAGCGCGCCCACCGTCGAGGACTATCGCCAGGACGCCCTGGCCCTGCCTGCGCTGATCGAAGAACAATACGCCTATGCCGAACGGCTGCCCGGCGGCGTCTTCCCCAATACCGATGTGCTGAAAGCCGAGGCCGAGGCGGTCCAAGATCAAGCCGGTCTGCTGCGATATGCCGAGCACGCCCTGACCGCTCTGGCCGACCATCACGCCATTACCGGCTCCTCCTTCTCTGACAGTTGGGCCGTGACGCCCAGCTATTCCGATCTGTGGATCGAACCTCAAGGACAGGCCTGGGCCATCACGGCCGTGCGCGCGGATTCTCCGGCCCAGGCCGCCGGCGTTCAACCAGGCGACAGGTTGACCGCAGTGGGAGACCTGACGACGACCGAGGCCGTCGCCGCCTTTTGGCGCGAGATCGGCCTGTCCGCCACGGGCGACCGCGCCGGATACGCCGCTCGCGTTCTGGCCGCCGGGCGACGGGACCGCCAGCGTGACCTGACGATCACCGCCGCCGATGGTTCTGCCCGACGCCTGAACCTGCCCAGCCTCTACACGATGCAGCGTGATCGCCCCGGAGTTGAAAGCCGCGTTCAAGACGGCGCTCTCGTCATCCGGATCAATGACGCCCTGGGCGACCGGGCGACTATCGCCGCCTTCGACGCCGCCATGGCGACGGCTCGCGAAGGCCAGGCTGTCGTCATCGACCTGACCGAAACGCCGAGCGGCGGCAACACCGTGGTCGCCCGCGCGATCATGGGTTGGTTCGTCGACGCCCCCGCCGCCTACCAGGTCCACGCCCTGCCCGCCGAAGCGCGCGAAACCGGGATCGAGCGCCGCTGGGTCGAGCAGGTCATGCCTCGCCCCGGCAAGCGCCACCATGGTCCGATCAAAGTCCAGGTCGGCCGATGGACCGGCAGCATGGGCGAAGGCCTGGCCATCGGTCTGCACGCACAAGGGGCGCACGTCGTCGGTCAACCGATGGCGGGACTTTTGGGGGCTATCTATGATCTGCGCCTGCCGCGCACCGGCCTTCTCGTCAAAATCCCGGTCGAGAAACTGTACGCCGTCGATGGCGCGCCCCGTGAGCAGTTCCGGCCTGCGCCGAACTGATCAGAAGCTGCGCCCGTCCACCCGTTTGGCCGTCCAGGCCCAGGGCTCCACATCGGTCAGCGTCCGCACATTGATCGCCGCCACCTCGGACCCGTCGGGCGCGACGCCGTAGCCGAAGGGCTGAACGCCGCAGGTCTTGCAGAAGCGATGGTCGATCTTGTGGTGGTTGAAGAAGTAGGAGGTCGTCGCTTCCTCGCCTGCCGTCAGCCGGAACGCCGCGCGCGGCGCGAAAGCCAGGACGAAGCCTTTTCGATAGCAGTGCGAACAGTTGCACTCGATCAGGCCCTCCAGCCCAACCTCGACCTCATAGGCCACCGCACCGCAGTGACAGGAACCCTTGTGCACGCTCATGGTCGGTCCTTTCCGTCAGGATGTCGGCAGACTGTACTCCAGATCATAGCGGTGAACGCCGTCTTCGATGGTCAGGTGAAACACCCCGGCGATCCCGGCCAGCCCCTCCGACCCCGATCCCGGCACGATGGTGATCAGCAGTTCCTGCGCCCCACGATCCATCAGGCCGCGATGCACAAGAGTGAAGGCACCTTCGCGTCCGTCGATGACGCCGTGCACACGGTCCAGAGCGACATAGGCGCCCGATCGATCCGCGCCCATGACGCCCAGCATTTCACCTGCGCCGGTTCCGGTCAGATCGCCATGAAAGGTCTTGGCCAGCATCATTCGCCCCGGGGCGTCCGGCGCCGCGCCCTCCCCTGGCTGGACCGGGGTGATGACGACATCAAAGGTCCCGCGCGCGTTCCGCATGATCTGATCCTCACCCATCAGGCGTCCTCCAGAATGACCACGCCGGGCGCCGATTTCAGCGCCCCGCGCAAGGCGGCGTCCAGCCGATAACGGCCCGGCAGCTTGATTTCGATCTCGGTGCGCCCGCCCAGCGTGGCCTGCAGCCAGACTTCGCCGCCCTTGCCCTGGGCCCGCGCCCGATCCAGCCGCGCCTTCAGGGCCTCAGCGTCCGCCGACTGAGCCGACAGCACGACGCGCAGTCCGATCTGGGTATCGTCCAGCAGGGTCTCCATCCGACTGGCGTCATCGCCGAAGAAGCGCACCTCGCCGTCCGCCGACTTGGCCCGCACCTTGACCAGAACCGAGGTTCCGACCTCAAGGATGTCCCGGCAGCGTCGCAGTTGTTCCGGCGGGAACAGGCATTCGAACTCGCCCGTGGGGTCCGAGAAGGTGACGAAGGCGAACTTCTCGCCGCTCTTGGCGCTGGCCCGCTCCTGACGGCGACGCACCACGCCGGCCATCAAGAAGGCTTCGTGCCCGGCCTCGGCCAGACCCTGAGCCTCAGCCACGAAGGTCACGCGCTTGCGCTTCAGCGCTGGCGTCAGATCCTCCAGCGGGTGACCCGACAGATAGAAGCCGACCGCCGACAGTTCCTGATCCAGCTTGTCCGGCCCGGCCCAGGGCTCGACGCTACGCAGGCGTGGCCGCGCGGCTCCGGCCTGATCCGCGCCGAACAGGCTCACCTGGGACGAAGCGCGCTCGGCGGCCACACTCTGGCAATAGGCGATCAGGGTGTCGGCCTGCTCGAACAACTGGCGACGGTTAGGGTTCAGGCTGTCGAAGGCGCCGGCCTTGGCCAGACCTTCCAGCGCCCGCTTGTTGACCGCCTTGGGATCGACCCGTTCCAGGAAGTCGAACAGGTCAGCGAACGGCCCGCCCGCCTCGCGCACCTCGACGACGTGCTTCATCGCCTCCAGGCCCACATTGCGGATTGCGCCCAGGGCATAGAGGACGCTGCCCTGCCCATCCTTCCACAGCACGTCGAAGTCGGCCGAGGACCGGTTGATGTCGGGGGCCAGGACCGGCACCTCGAAGCGACGGCAGTCCTGATAGAAGACCGCCAGCTTGTCGGTGTTCGACAGGTCCAGACTCATCGATGCGGCGAAGAACTCGACCGGGTGATTGGCCTTCAGCCAGCCCGTCTGGAATGAGATCAGCGCATAGGCGGCGGCGTGCGACTTGTTGAAGCCGTAGCCCGCGAACTTGGCCACCAGATCGAAGATGGAACCCGACTGGGCCTCCGGCACCGACTTCTCGGACGCGCCCTTGACGAAGCGGAGGCGCTGGAAATCCATCTCCTCCTTCTTCTTCTTGCCCATGGCCCGGCGCAGAAGGTCGGCTTCACCCAGGCTGTAACCCGCCAGGACCTGGGCGATCTTCATCACCTGTTCCTGATAGATGATGACGCCGTAGGTCTCGGTCAGGACCTCGGTCAGCGAGGGGTGCAGATAGTCCACCTCGGCCCGGCCGAATTTCCGGTCGATATAGGTGTCGATCATCTCCATCGGCCCCGGCCGATACAGAGAGATCAGGGCGGTGATTTCCTCGATGGACCCGCAGCGCATCTTGCGCAGGGTGTCGCGCATCCCCTGGGATTCCAGCTGGAACACACCGACCGTCTGGCCCGAAGCCATCAGCTCATAGGTTTTCGCGTCGTCCAGCGGCAGCAGGTTCCATTCGACCGCCGCGCCGCGCCGTTCCAGATACTCCCGTGCCCGGTCCAGTACCGTCAGGGTCTTCAGTCCCAGGAAGTCGAACTTCACCAGACCCGCCGGCTCGACCCACTTCATGTTGAACTGGCTGGCCGGGATGGTCGAGCGCGGGTCCTGATACAGAGGCACCAGCTCGGTCAGCGGACGGTCGCCGATCACGATGCCAGCCGCGTGGGTCGAGGCGTTGCGGTACAGCCCCTCCAACTCCAGCGCCGTCTCCAGCAAGGTCTTGACCGCAGGCTCGGCGTCGCGCGCCTCCTTCAGGCGCGGCTCCAGGTCGATGGCCTGCGCCAGAGTGACCGGGTTCGCCGGATTGTTCGGCACCATCTTGCAGAGCCGATCCACCTGGCCCAGCGGCATCTGCAGCACCCGCCCGACGTCGCGCAGCACGGCCCGCGCCTGCAGGGTGCCGAAGGTGATGATCTGGGCCACCCGGTCCTTGCCGTAGTGGTCCTGCACATAGTCGATCACCTCTTCCCGCCGCTCTTGGCAGAAGTCGATGTCGAAGTCGGGCATGGAGACGCGTTCGGGGTTCAGGAATCGCTCGAACAGCAGGCCGAACCGCAAGGGGTCCAGATCGGTGATGGTCAGCGACCAGGCCACCAGCGAACCGGCGCCGGACCCCCGCCCCGGTCCCACCGGGATGCCGTGCAGCTTGGCCCATTTGATGAAGTCGGCCACGATCAGGAAGTAGCCGGGGAAGCCCATCTGCTGAATGATCCCGACCTCCCACTCCAGGCGGGTCCAGTACTCCTCCTCGGGCGCGGCGGGCGTGACCTGTTGCAGGCGGGCTTTCAGCCCCTCACGGGCCTGGTGCGCCAGTTCGTCAGGCTCCGAACGGCCGGCGCCGGTGTCGAAGCGCGGCAGGATGGGCGCCCGCGTCGGCACCAGGAAGGCGCAGCGGCGGGCGATGTCGATGGTGTTGTCGCAGGCCTCGGGCAGGTCCGAGAACAACTCACGCATAGAGGCGGCGGTCTTGAACCAGTGCTCGCCGGTGATGCGGCGTCGGTCTTCCTGGCCGGTGAAGGCGCCGTCGGAGATGCAAAGAAGGGCGTCGTGGGACTTCGCCTGCGCCGCCTTGGCGTAATAGACGTCATTGGTGGCGACCAGGGGCACGTCGTTGGCGTAGGCCCATTCGACCAGCCCCGCCTCGGCGACCGGCTCCTGCGGCAGGCCGTGACGTTGCAACTCTACGTAGAAACGGTCGCCGAAGACGCGCTTCATCTCGGCGAGAGAAGAGAACGCATCAGCGCGCTTGTTCTGGACGAACAGGGGGTCGACGGGGCCATCGGGGCCGCCCGAGAGCAGGATCAGACCCTCGGACTTATCCACAACCTGAGACCAGGGCACGCCGGGCTCAGACATCTCTCCGGCGTCAAGGTAGGCGGCGGAGGACAGGGCGCAGAGATTGAGCCAGCCCTGCTCGTTCTGGACCAGCAGCACCACGGTCGGAGTCTTGGCCCAGCGTTCGGCGACCTGACCGCCGATGCCCACGACCGGCAGGGCGCAGGCCACGATGGGCTGAACGCCCGCGTCCTTGGTGTTCTGGCTGAACTCCAGCGCGCCGAACAGGTTGGCGCGGTCAGCGACCGCTACCGCCGGCATTCCAGCGTCTGCGGCCATCTTGCCGATCTTGCCGGCCTTGATCGCCCCTTCCAGCAGGGAATAGGCGCTGCGGACCCGCAGATGGACAAATCCCTGGCTGTTCACGGTTTCCGCCAACACAAACTCCGCTGATCCCGGACGCCGGGACCTCTCATATCCAACCGCGGCGCGGCGGGATTGTGATCATGCAGGGAGTCGATGCGGCGATCACGTCACCAGGAAAGACGCCTGCCAGATCATCCAGACGAAGCCGCCGCACGACGCAAGCGACAGCATATCCCTCACCCAACGCGACATCGGCTTATCCCCAGCTCCGTTGTTCCTGAAACGTTCTATATTCCCCCTTTGTTCTCATTGCAAGCGACCGGAACGCGAATGTTCCCATGGCGTATCGGCATCCGCATTCCCACGTTGAGCCTATGATGCAGACATAGAGGGAGCGTCCCATGTCGTTGCGCATTCTGCCCCTGATCGCGGTCGCCCTGACCGCCGCCTGTTCGCCTGCCGAAGCCCCCGCCGCACCGCTGGAGCCGCCTCCCCCCGGCTATCAGACCGCCATCTTCGCCGGCGGCTGCTTCTGGACCGAGGAAAAGGCCTTTGACGGCCTGCCCGGCGTGCGCTCGGCGGTGTCCGGCTTTGTCGGCGGCATGCGGCCCAACCCGACCTATGAGCAGGTGGTGCGCGGCGGGACCGGCTATCGCGAGGCTGTGCAGGTGACGTTTGATCCGGCCGTCGTCAGCTATCGCACCCTGGTCGACCGCTACTGGCGCACCATCGACCCGACTGACCAGACCGGACAGGTCTGCGATCAGGGGCCGTCCTACGTCACGGCGGTCTATGCCACCGAGGCCCAGACGGCGACGGCGCAGGCGTCCCGCACGGCGGCGCAGGCCGCGCTGGGCGCCAAGGGCTCGAGTTTCACCACGCCGGTCTATCCGGCCATGCGCTTCTGGCCCGCCGCTGCCGAACATCAGGACTTCGCCCGCCGACACCCGGCCCAGTACGAAGCCTACCGCATCGGTTGCGGCCGCAGCGCGCGACTGCGCATCCTGTGGGGCGCCGCCGCCGTGGGCTGATCCCACTGACCGCCGTCATGCCGTCTGGCGGTGAACGACAAAGCTGGTCATGGTCGGGTCATGACTGCTGATCGTCCCGGCCTGAGCCCCCTGCCCATTCCGCCGAAGGAGGCGCCCGCCTATCGCGGCTTCATGGTCGCCATCGTCTGCGGTCTATTCTACGCGCTGGGCATCTATGGCTGGACCCGACTGAATGCGCCCGATTCAGGGATGCTGCTGGTGGGCTTCCTGCTGGGAGCGCCGATCGCGGCCTGCATCCTCGCCGTCGCCGTGTCGGACCCAAAGCGAAATAAGGGTAGCGGCTCTCACGCCGGCATTTCAGCCCTGACCGTTACGGTCATGTTGGTCTGCGCCGGCGTGGTCCTGCGCGAAGGTTCGGTCTGCCTGGTGATGGCTGCGCCGATTTTCTACGGCTCCGGCATTTTGGGCGGCGTGATCGCGGGAAGCGTCATGAAGAGCCGCCCGGGTCGCATAGCCTGTCTCGGCCTGCTGGCCCTGCCGCTAGTCGGCGTTCCGGTTGAGGCGGATCGCCCGCCGCCAGCCCAGACCCGCGAGGTCGTCAGCCGCATTCACATCGACGCCGCGCCTGATGTCGTCTGGAAAAACCTGACCGACATCCGCGCCATCAAGGACGGCGAGCACCGCTGGAACTTCAGCCATGACCTGGTCGGCATCCCCCGCCCTCAGGATGCCCGGATGGAGGGCAGCGGCGTCGGCGCTGTTCGCCATCTGCAATGGGCGCGAGGCGTGAACTTCGAGGAGCACATCACTGAATGGTCGCCCGAGCGCGCCCTCGCCTGGACCTTCCATGTCGGGCCAGACGCGTCGCGCCTGATCCTCGACGAGCACCTGACGGTCGACAGCGCCTACCTGCGACTGGAGGAAGGCCGCTATCGGATCGAGGCGACGGCGGACGGCGGTTCTGACCTGATCCTGACCACCCGCTACTGGATCCGCACGCCGATGAATGGCTACGCAGCCTGGTGGGGCGGCGTCTTCCTCGGCGACTTCCACCGCAACGTCCTCGGCGTGATCAAGAACCGCGCCGAGGCTGTCGCCTGATCCAGTCGGCCTAGTAGGTCTGGGCCTCAGCGGCGCGTTCTTCCAGATGACCATCCTTCAGGGCGAAGACGCGGTCCATATGGCCGGCCAGCTCCATGTTGTGGGTGGCGATCAGGGCGGCCACGCCCGTGGTCTTGGCCAGCTCGCGCAGGGCCTCAAACACCGCATGGCTGTTGGCGGGGTCGAGGTTGCCCGTCGGTTCGTCGGCCAGCAGCAGGCGCGGGCTATTGGCCAGCGAGCGGGCGATGGCGACGCGCTGCTGCTCGCCGCCGGACAGTTGCGCCGGCTGGTGTGTGAAACGCTCACCCAAACCCAGGCTGGTCAGCAGGGCTTCGGCCCGACGACGCGCCTGGGCCTCGGAATGACCGGCGATGCGCATCGGCAGGGCGACGTTATCCCGTGCATCAAATTCCGGCAGCAGGTGATGGAATTGATAGACGAACCCGATCCGCGACAAGCGAAGACGCGTGCGTGCCCGCTCGTCCAGACCGCCGACGTCTTCGCCGTCGATCATAACCTGCCCACTGGTCGGACGCTCCAGCAGACCAGCGGCGTGCAGCAGCGATGACTTGCCCGAGCCGGACGGCCCGATCAGGCCGACGACCTCGCCTGGCATGATGTCCAGATCGACACCCTTCAGCACCGTCAGGCCGCCCGAAGCGGTCGGATAGGTGCGGGTGATGGCGCGCAGGCTGAGCGTCGGCGTCTTGTTCAGCGGACTATTCAAAGCGCAGGGCCTCCACCGGGTCGATCCGCGACGCGTTCCACGACGGCGGCAGGCTGGCGAGGCAGCTCATGAAGAAGGAGAAGACCGCAACCCAGGTCACGTCCCACGGATCGACCAGGGCTGGAATGGCGTCCAGCATATAGACGTCGGCGTTGAACAGTTGGACCCCCAGCAGGCCTTCGAGGAAGTGCTGGATCGCGCCGATGTTCAGGCAGAACAGCAGGCCCAGCACCAGACCGGCGATGGTGCCGCCGATGCCGATGGCCGCGCCCGACATGAAGAAGATGCGCAGGATCGACGACGGACTAGCCCCCACGGTGCGCAGGATGGCGATGTCGCGGGTCTTGTTCTTCACCAGCATGACGATGCCGCTGATGATGTTCATGGCGGCGATGGCGACAACCATGCCCAGGATGATGCTCATGGCCACGCGCTCGACCTTCAAGGCGCCCCAGAAAGCAGCCAGACGGATGCGCCAATCCTGCACAACGCTGCCGGGTCCGGCGGCCTGCTGGACCGGAGTCAGCAGGGCTTCGACCTGATCGGGTTCGGCCACCTTCATCTCGATTGCGTCCCAGACGCCTTCTTTGCCGAAGAAGAGTTGGGCCTGTTCCAGCGGCATGAAGATGAAGGCGCGATCATAGTCGGCGGTGCCAGAACTGAAGATGCCGCCGACGCGGTAGGTCTTTTCCAGACCGCCCAGGTTGCCGAAGGCGCTGTCGGCGCCCGTCGGCGAATAGATGGACAGAGCGCTGCCGACGCTCAGCCCCATCTGATCGGCAAGCGCCTTGCCGATCAGGACGTTGTCGCCGCCGTATGCGCCCTGCCCGAAGGATTCGCGCATCTCGGGCGTCAGGCTGTCATAGACGTACTTGGTCGCGGCCAGGTCCTGGGGCCGCACGCCGCGAACCATGCCGCCGGTGATCTGGCCGCCGGCGCGGAACATGGCGGCCGATTCCGTCAGCGGCGACACCGAGACCACGCCAGGCACGTCCGAAATGCGCTTCAGCGCCGCGTCACGGTCCGGTGAGTTCAGCACCGGACCCTGGACATACATATGGCCGCTGAACGACAGCATCCGCCCCAGCAGTTCGCTGCGGAAGCCGGCCATGATGCTCATCACGCTGATCAGCACCGCCACGGCCAGCATGATGCCGACGAAGCTGATGATGGCGATCAGGGCGACCCCGCCCTCCTTGCGCTTGGCGCGAAGGTAGCGAAGGGCCAGTCCGATCTCCCAGGCGGAGAAGGGACCGGCGGGTTTCACGGCGGGCGGCGCGGAGGCCGTCGCGGCGTCGGTCATTTCGTCAGCAGCTCCAGGGCGGCGTCCAGCGACAGGGTTTGCTTCTCACCAGTGGCGCGGCGCTTCAGTTCGACCACGCCGTCCGCCAGACCCTTGGGCCCTATGGTCAGTTGCCACGGCACGCCGATCAGGTCAGCGGTGGCGAACTTGCCGCCCGGACGCTCATCGGTGTCGTCGTAGAGGACGTCCTTGCCGAGGGCTTCCAGCTTGGCCACGGCCTCTTCACAGGCGGCCGAGACGGCTTCGTCGTTGACCCGCAGGTTGATCACCACCACGTCGAACGGGGCGACAGAGTCCGGCCAGATGATGCCGCCAGCGTCATGGCTGGCCTCGATGATGGCGCCCATCAGACGCGACACGCCGACGCCGTAGCTGCCCATGTGGACCTCGGTGTCCTGACCGTCCGGCCCAGCGACCTTGGCCTTCATCGGCGCCGAGTACTTCGTGCCGAAGTAGAAGATGTGGCCGACCTCGATGCCGCGCGCTGACAGGCGGTCGCCCTCGGCGGTCTGGCTTTCGAACTGGGCCGCGTCGTGCATTTCCTCGGTCGCGGCATAGAGGGCCGTGCGCTCGTTGAACACGCCTTCCAGTTGCTCGACGCTGAGGTTGTGGCCGGGCGCATCCATCTCGACCAGCTTGCGGTCGCAGAAGACCTCGCTCTCGCCGGTCTCGGCCAGAACGATGAACTCGTGGCTCAGGTCGCCGCCGATCGGGCCGGTGTCGGCGCGCATCGGCACGGCCTTCAGGCCCAGACGCGAGAAGGTGTTCAGGTAGGCGGCGAACATGCGCTTGTAGGCGATGCGGGCCGAGGCCTCGTCCAGATCGAAGGAATAGGCGTCCTTCATCAGGAACTCGCGGCCACGCATGACGCCGAAGCGCGGACGGCGCTCGTCGCGGAACTTCCACTGAATATGGAAGAGGTTCAGCGGCAGGGCCTTGTAGCTCTTCACGTAGGCCCGGAAGATATCCGTGACCATTTCCTCGTTGGTCGGTCCGTACAGCAGCTCGCGCTCATGGCGGTCGGTGATGCGCAGCATCTCCGGGCCATAGGCGTCGTAGCGGCCGCTCTCACGCCACAGGTCGGCCAGTTGAAGCGTCGGCATCAACAGTTCCACGGCGCCGGCCTTGACCTGCTCCTCACGAACGATGCCTTCGATCTTGCGCAGCACGCGCAGGCCCAGCGGCAGCCAGGCATAGATGCCGGCGGCCTCCTGTTTGATCATGCCGGCGCGCAGCATCAGCTGGTGCGACACGATCTGGGCGTCGGAAGGGGCTTCTTTCAGGGTCGGCAGGAAGTAGCGCGACAGGCGCATGGGAGAATCTCTGCAAAATCAGTCTGGCCCGAGGTTAACCGGGCGAATGGGGCGAAAGCTAGAGCGCAGGACCGCGGCTGAAGTCGGGCAGAGGCATCCACCCCGACCAGACGATGAAGACGATGACGGCCCAGACGATGGCCGACACCCAGGTCGTGGTGATGAATTTCTTCTTCAACTGGGGATTGGCAGGGGCGCCCCACTGGCTGCCGTCGGTCGGCGGCGTCTCGGCCTGCTTCGACGAACCCAGCGGCAGGATCGTGAACAGCACGATCCACCACGAGGTCAGATACAGCGCCACCAGGGTAAAGGGGCCAAGAGGCATCGGGGCATTCCATCCATCAGTTCGTGCGCCCTTTTCATTCCGTCCGCGTCGTCAGCGGGCTAAGGAAGGGCGCGAAACAAGGACGCCCTCATGCCACAGATCACCCTGGAACACTCCCCCCATTTCGACGGGACAGATTGGCGCGCCCTGGCGCTGGAGATCCATCAACTGTGCGTGGACGTAGTCGGCGCCACGACGAAAGCGTGCAAGACTCGCATCGTGCGCTGCGACGACCCAATCATCGCCGACGGCGACCCGACCCAAGCCATGGTCCATTGCGACCTGCGCATCCTGACCGGGCGCACACAAGAGCAGAAGACGGCCCTGGGCGAGGCGGTTCAGGCGGCCCTGCTGGCGGGAGTGAAGCCCTATGCCGGCCCGGCGCAGATCTCGGTCGAGATTGGTGCGCTGGACAAGGACAATTATCGCAAGGTCACGCTGGGCGGGTGATGCCTAACAAATAGCCCTCCCCCTCGAGGGGGGAGGGTTGGGTGGGGGTGAAGTCGCTGCCTTTGCCGGTTCGACCCAGGAGACGCAGACGGTCTAGCCTCAAACGCTACGCCTTCGACCTCGGCGCACACACCCCTATCCCCGGCCCTTCCCCCTCGAGGGGGAAGGAAGTTCGTATGATTTTCCGCCTACGGGTGCGGGCGGCCGATGCCGTAGCGGGCCGCCCAGTAGGGCAGAATGTCGTCGTCCTGCAGGAAGCGGGCGCCCGTCTCCTCGCTGACCTGGGCGTCGGGCCAGTCGAACTCGCCGTCCAGCACCAGCAGGGGGCAGCTCTGGTTGGCCTCCCCCACCTCGGCCACCACGGCCGCGCGCGGGCGGGGGTGGTCCAGGTGCGTGACCTGGACCTGCTCGCGCAGACGCGGATAGAGGCCCAGTACGCCCTCGATGCGAGCGCCGGGCGGGCAGTACCAGGGCCCGCCTTGATCGTCGAACCAGTCGGCGTTCAGAAGATACAGCCGGTCCGTCATTAGAGGCGCAGGATGACGGTTTCGACGATGGGACGGCGATCCCAGATCTGCTGGCTGGCCTTCTTCAGCACGCGGCTGACGGCCTGTTCGACCACCAGCTCATCGTCCAGAGCCTCGCCCTTCAGCTTGCGAACCGCCTGTTCGGCGCGCTCGGCCAGATCGTCGAGGATGTCGCCTAGAGGACGGTCCTCATCGCCCGGCAGGCCGATGCCGCGCACGTCGATGTCGCTGACGATCTTGCCGCGCTTGTCCATGGCGAAGCTGACGACCAGCACGCCGTTGGAGGCCGCGTGACGGCGCTCGCGCAGGGCCTCGCCGGCCTCTTCGACCAGCATGCCGCCATCGACGAACAGACGGCCCGAGGGCACTTCGTCGATGATGGCCGCGGGTCCAGGGGCCAGACGCACCATGTCGCCATTGCGCGGCGTCACGGTTTCCGGGACCTGCATGTCCTTGGCCAGGTTGGCGTGTTCCATCAGGTGACGGCGCATGCCGTGGGTCGGCACCGCGATCTGCGGACGGGCCCAGCTGTACATCTCGCGCAGTTCGTCACGGCACGGGTGGCCCGAGACGTGGATGCCCGGATGGTCCTTCTCGGTGTAGAGGCGCACGCCCCGGTCGGCCATCTTGTCCTGCAGGCGGCCGATCGACAGCTCGTTGCCCGGAATGACGCGCGACGAGAAGATGCAGTGGTCGCCCTTGCCCAGCTTGATGAAGGGGTGGGTGCCTTCGGCCACGCGCGACAGGGCCGCGCGGACCTCGCCCTGGCTGCCGGTGCACAGATACAGGATCTCGTCGGCGGGCCAGACGCGGGCCTCCTGTTCCGACAGGAAGGGTTTGACGTCGCTCAGCATGCCGACCGACTTGGCGGCGGCGCTGATGCGGTGCATCGAACGACCGGCCAGGGCCACGCGGCGGCCAGCAGCCTCGGCGGCGCGGATGACGCTGTCCATGCGCGCGACGTTGGAGGCGAAGCAGCCCACGGCGACACGGCCCTTCAGGTCCTTGATCAGGTCGGCCATGGCCACCTTCACGTCGCCTTCGGAACCGGCCACGCCGTCCACGAAGACGTTGGTGCTGTCGCAGACCATGGCCAACACGCCCTCGTCGCCGAGACGCTTGATCGTCTCGACGTCGGTGCGCTCGCCCACGACCGGATCGTTGTCGATCTTCCAGTCGCCCGTGTGCAGGACGGTGCCCAGCGGGGTCTTGATGGCCAGACCGTTCGGCTCGGCGATCGAGTGGGTGATGGTGACGAAGGTCACGTCGAACGGCCCCAGGTTCAGGTCGCCGCCCAGCGGAATTTCGTTCAGCTCGACATCGTCCAGGATGTTGGCGTCGCGCAGCTTCTCGCGGATCAGGTAGGCGGTGAAGGGCGTCGCATACAGCGGCGCCTTGATGCGCGGCCACAGCCAGCCGAGGGCGCCGATATGATCTTCGTGGGCGTGCGTCAGCACGATACCCAGGATGTTCTCGCCTTCCAGGAAGGAGGGGTCAGGCACGATCACATCGACGCCAGGCGTCGATGGGTCGCCGAAGGTCACGCCGACATCGACGAGGATCCACTTGCGGTCATGCGCCGGGCCAAAGCCATAGGCGTTGAGGTTCATGCCGATCTCGTTCGAGCCGCCCAGCGGCAGGAAGACGAGTTCGTCGTTTTGAGTTTTCTTTGTCATGCGTCCCTAGAGGTGGGTATTCCGCCGCCAGATTTCGAGTAGGCCGCGGATAGTCAGGTCCGGATCGAACCGGTCGATTGATTGTGTTGAGCCCTCAAAGAGAGAGGCGACGCCGCCGGTGCCGACGACCGTCATGGGCTTGCCCCACTCGGTCTTGATGCGGTCCACCAGGCCTTCGATCAGGGCGATATAGCCCCAGAAGACGCCCGATTGCATGGAGGTGACGGTGTCGCGCCCGATGACGACATCGGGGCGTTGAATGGCGATGCGCGGCAGCTTGGCCGCTGCTTCGTGCAGGGCCTGCAGAGACAGGTTGATGCCTGGCGCGATCAGACCGCCCTCGAAGGCCCCCTGCCCGCGCTCGGCCCCGCCCGACACGACGTCAAAGGTCGTGGCGGTGCCGCTGTCGATCAGCAGCAGATCGCCCTCATAGACTTGCAGCGCGCCGATGGCGTTGACCAGACGGTCGGCCCCGGCCTCGCTGGGCTTGGGGATGCGGACCTCGATGCCGAGGTTGACGTTCTCGCCGATCACCAGGGGCTCGACCGCAATATAGCGCCGCGCCAGGTTGCGCAGGTTGAAGATCGACTGCGGCACCACGCTGGAGATGATGCAGCCGTCCAGGTCCTTCATGCTCAGGCCGCTTCCCAGCTTCTGGCCGCGCATCTCGAACAACTGATGCAGCCACACGGCGTATTCGTCCGCCGTGCGCATGGCGTCGGTGGCGGTGCGCCACTGGGCGATCCATTCCGTGCCGTCATGGACGGCGAACAGGGTGTTGGTGTTGCCTTGCTCGATCGCCAGCAGCATCAGGCGGCCTCTCCGAAAAAGACGTCGCCGGCCGAGATCACCCGCAGCGATCCGTCCAGCAGTTTCAGGCGCAGGGAGCCGTCGGCCTCGACCCCGTCGGCTGTGCCGGTCAGGGTCTCGTTGGTCAGCCGCGCCGTGCAGGGGCCGTGCAGACCAGGGGTCCGCGCGATCCAGGCGTCGAGAATGGGCTGGAAGCCCAGGGTGGTCCAGCGGTCCAGCCAGACGCCGAAGGTCTCGGCCAGGGCCTTGGCCGCGTCATCGACGGTCGGGGCCGAGGCGATCCCCTGCCCCAGGTGTTCGGCGATGCAGGTGGCGGGCCGTTCGGTGTCGCCAGGCGTCTGGCTCAGATTCACGCCGATGCCGACCGCCAGCCACAGGCCGCCTGTCGGCGCAGGCCCCGACTCGATCAGGATGCCCGAGGTCTTGCGACCGTCCAGCAACACGTCATTGGGCCATTTGATCCTGACCAGAGCCGGCGGGACGTAGCGGTCCAGCAGGTCCGCCACGGCCAGAGACGCAGCAAACGTCAGCTGCGCCGCCTCGGCCGGGGATTTCTGCGTCAGCAGCAGCAGGCTGGAGAAGAGATTGCCGCCCTCGCTCTCCCACTTGCGACCGCGACGGCCGCGACCGGCGCTCTGGCGCCGCGCCGTGATCCACAGCGGCCCGACCTCACCCGCCTCGGCGCGGCGTCGCGCCTCGGCGTTGGTGGAGTCAGTTTCGTCGAGGATCAGGACCGGGGCGGCCAAGCGCCCTTACCCGACGCCGACGCCCGAGGCGGCGGCGCGGGTCAGCGGCTCCAGCCAGGTCAGGGCGACGATCACCAGCGGGAAGCAGAAGGCGGCGGCCGCGAGAGCGATCCACTTGGCTTCCAGCGGCGACTTGTCGGGCGCGACCTCGGTTTCAGGCGCGTCGAACCACATCACCTTGATGATGCGCAGGTAGTAGAAACCGGCCACGACCGAGGCGACCAGACCAGCCACGCCAGCCATCCAGTAGCCCGCGTCGGCGGCGGCGCCGAAGACGAAGAACTTGCCCCAGAAGCCCGACATGGGCGGGATGCCGACCGCCGACAGCGACAGGATGGTCAGGGCCACAGCCGTCAGCGGACGATCCTTCTTCAGACCCGCCAGATCGGCGATCTTGCGGATCGGACGCCCATTGCGGCTCAGCGACAGCAGGACGGCGAAGAAGCCGAACTGGTCGATGACATAGAGGGTCATGAACATCAGCGTGGCCTGAACGCCCGCCTCGGTGCCCGCCGCCACGCCCAGCAGGGCGTAGCCGATGTTGATGATCGAGGAATAGGCCAGCAGGCGCTGGATGTCCTTTTGCATCAGACCGCCGAACGAGCCGACAGCGAAGCTGATCAGCGAGATCAGGATGATGACCTGGGCCCATTGACCGTGCGCGACGCCGAAGCCTTCGACCAGGACGCGGATGATCAGGACCATGGCGGCGATCTTGGGCGCCGTGGCGAACAGGGCCACGACCGGGGTCGGGGCGCCCTCATAGACGTCGGGCGTCCACATGTGGAACGGCGCGGCCGAAACCTTGAACGCCAGACCGCAGATCAGGAAGACCAGACCGAAGATCAGACCGGGGCCCGGATTGGCGGTGGCGAAGGCGGCGATGTCGACGAAGCGCATCGAACCGGCGAAGCCGTAGATCAGGCTGGCGCCGTAGAGCAGCAGACCCGACGACAGGGCGCCCAGGACGAAATACTTCAGACCCGCTTCCGAGGCCTTCAGGTTGTCGCGGTGATAGGCGGCCAGGACGTACAGGGCCAGCGAGTGCATCTCGATGCCGATGTAGAGCGAGATCAGGTCGCCCGACGAGGCCATCATCGACATGCCGACCGAGGCCAGCACGATCAGGACGGGGTATTCGAACTTGGCGATGCCGTTGCGGTGGATCCAGCCGTCGCCGAGGACGATGGCGACCGCCGCCGACAGGAAGATGGCGACCTTGCCATAGACGGCCAGAGGATCGGCCACATAGGCGCCGTTGAAGGCCGTGCCCAGCGGGCCGACTGCAGCCAGCACCGAGGCGGCGGCCAGCAGCAGGATCGACAGGCCCGAGATCAGGCGCGTCGACTTCTCGCCGGTAAAGGCGCCGAGCATGAGCAGCACCAGCCCGCCGACCGCAAGGGTCAGCTCCGGGGCGGCGAGTTGAAGGGCGGAAGACAGATCAGTCATTATGCTCTCACCCGCCGATGGCTGCGCGATAGGCGGTCGTCAGGGCCTCAACGGTCGGCCCGGTGTAGTCGAGGACGGCGTTGGGATAGAGACCCAGCCAGATGGTGCCGACGATCAGCGGCACGAAGATCAGCAGCTCGCGCTTGTCGATATCCGTGATGGTCTGCAGCGCCGGGTTCTTGATCTCGCCGTACATGACGTTGCGGAACAGCGTCAGGGCGTAAACCGCCGAGAAGATGACGCCCGAGGCCGCGATCAGGGCCGTCCAGGTCGAGACCTGATAGGCGCCGGTCATGGTCAGCACTTCGCCGATGAAGCCCGAGGTGCCCGGCAGGCCGACGTTGGCCATGGTGAACATCAGGAAGATGGCCGCATACCAGGGCATGCGCGCCGTCAGGCCGCCGTAGAAGGCGATCTCGCGGGTGTGCATCCGGTCATAGACCACGCCGACGCAGAGGAAGAGCGCGCCCGAGATCAGGCCGTGGCTCAGCATCTGGAAGACCGCGCCCTGAACGCCGGTGTCGTTGCCGGCGAAGATGCCCATGGTCACGAAGCCCATGTGGGCGACCGACGAATAGGCGATCAGCTTCTTGATGTCGGTCTGACGGAAGGCGACCAGCGAGGTGTAGACCACGGCGATCACCGACAGGGTGAAGACCAGGGGCGTGAACATCTGCGAGGCGATCGGGAACATCGGCAGGTTGAACAGGATGAAGCCGTAACCGCCCAGCTTCAGCAGGATGCCGGCCAGGATGACCGAACCGGCCGTCGGGGCCTGAACGTGGGCGTCGGGCAGCCAGGTGTGGACCGGCCACATCGGCATCTTGACCGCGAACGAGGCGAAGAAGGCCAGCCACAGGATGGGCTGAACGGCGGGATCGAAGGCGTACTTCTTCAGCTCGGGGATGCTGGTGGTGCCCGTCTCATGGGCCATCCACAGCATGGCCAGCAGCATCAGCACCGACCCCAGCAGAGTGTAGAGGAAGAACTTGTACGAGGCGTAGATCCGGTTCGCCCCGCCCCAGATGCCGATGATCAGGAACATCGGCACCAGAGTGCCTTCGAAGAAGATGTAGAAGAGGAACAGGTCCAGCGACGTGAAGACGCCGATGACCAGGGTCTCCAGCACCAGGAAGGCGATCATGTATTCGACGACGCGCGTCTCGATCGATTTCCAGCTGGCGATGATGCAGATCGGCATCAGGAAGGCGGTCAGCAGGACGAACAGGATCGAGATCCCGTCCACGCCCAGGTGATAACCGGCGCCAGCGAACCAGGCGTAGTTTTCAACGAACTGATAGGCCGGGTTCGACGGATCGAACTGGGCGACCAGCAGGACGGACACGGCCAACACCACGAGCGTGGTGCCCAGGGCGATCCAGCGCGCGGCCGGGGCCGCGGCGTCCTGGCCGCCCTTGTTCAGCATGCCGGCAAGAAGCAGCAGGCCGGCGCCGACCAGCGGCAGGAAGGTGACGATGCTCAGAATGTGAGGCACGAGGCTCAGGCTCCCCACGTGAAGATGGCGAAGGCAAGGAACGCAGCCACGCCGATCAGCATCACGAATGCATAGAAGTAGACGAAACCGGACTGGAACCGGGACAGCCAGCCGCCCGACTTCAGCGAAGCCCAGGCCGCGCCGTTCGGGCCCAGGCCGTCGATGATCTTCACGTCGCCGATCTTCCAGAAGAAGTCGCCGATCGCCTTGGCGCCCTTCACGAAGACGGCGTCATACAGCTCATCGAAGAACCACTTGTTGTAGAGGAAGGTCCACAGCGGGCCCTTGCGGTCGGCCATCTGCTTGGCCGCGCCTTCCTTCACGACATACAGCCAGTAGGCGATGGCCGTGCCCAGCAGCGTCACGATCAGCGGCGCCCACTTCACCCAGGTCGGGACGTTGTGGCTCTCGTGCAGGACGTGGTTGTCGCCGCCGACGAAGATGGCGCCGCGCCAGAACTCGGCCTCATGATGGCCGATGAAGTGCGGGGCGAAGATCATGCCCGCAAACACCGCGCCGACCGACAGCGCCAGCAGCGGCAGCACCATGACCCACGGGCTTTCATGCGGCTTCAGCGGACCGTGGTGATGGTCGTCATGCGCGTGATCGTCGCCGTCCAGAGGCTCGGAATGGGTTTCGATCTGCGCGTGCGAAGCGTGATCGTCCGCGTGATGGGCGTGCGCGCCCTCCTCTTCCTTCCAAACCGGCTTGTTGTGGAAGGTCATGAACACCAGACGCCAGGAATAATAGGCCGTCAGCAGAGCCGCAGAGATGCCGATGAAGAAGGCGAACATGCCTGCAGCCGAATGGCCGGTCGTCGCCGCCGCATAGGCGCTCTCGAGGATGGAGTCCTTGGAGTAGAAGCCGGCGAAGCCGCCGACGCCGGGCATCCCCAGGCCGGTGATGGCGATGGTGCCGATCATCATGGTCGCATAGGTGACGGGCAGCAGCTTCCACAGGCCGCCCATCTTCCGCATGTCCTGCTCGTGGTGCATGCCGTGGATCACCGAACCGGCGCCCAGGAACAGCAGGGCCTTGAAGAAGGCGTGCGTGAACAGGTGGAACATGGCGGGCTGATAGGCGCCGACGCCCGCCGCGAAGAACATATAGCCCAGCTGCGAACAGGTCGAATAGGCGATCACCCGCTTGATGTCGTTCTGCATCATGCCGACGGTCGCGGCGAAGATGGCTGTGACGCCGCCGATGATGGCGATGAACTGCGACGCCACGGGCGCGTGCTCATACAGCGGCGACAGCAGGCAGACCATGAAGACGCCGGCCGTAACCATGGTGGCCGCGTGGA